>Ga0181528_10000010_pt1 | contig 241596 bp, 206 predicted proteins | sample PEATcosm2014_Bin_47_FD_119742 | JGI IMG/M metagenome (GOLD analysis project Ga0181528, IMG submission 119742) | Peatland microbial communities from MTU Mesocosm Facility, Houghton, MI, USA - PEATcosm2014_Bin10_10_metaG | ecosystem: Environmental > Terrestrial > Soil > Wetlands > Peat | place... | reverse complement strand
CTTCCAAAGCGCTCCGTCAGAACCTCGGCTTTCGCATTGCCTTTCAGGTTGAGCGCGCCACAGGTAGCCAGCGTCTCGTCGAAAATGCCAAGATGCGCGGCTACGGCGTTCGCCAGGCGCTCATGAGAGGCTGTTGCCAGCACGACCCGGCGCACGCCCATCTGCTTCAATTCTCTGATCACGCGCAGAACGTCATCTCTATATGGCAGCTTCTGAGGGGCGATGGAGACCAGTGCAGCGAGACGTTCTTTCAGATAGCTTCGCCCGCGCAGGAGCCAGAATGGAAGAAGAAGCAGCAGCAGGGGCCGCGTTCTGGTCAGTTCCAGCACACTTTCCCAAAACAAGTCGGTCGCAATGACTGTCCCATCCAGGTCAACGCAGAGGGTCTGCGCGACCAAGGAATCGGGTTTGCTCGAAAGCACTATTCCAGCCTGCGACATATCCCTGAAAACCACCCTGTAATGGTAATCAGGATTTTACGCTACCCGAATGTCCACGCGCACACTTGGCGGCCAGTCAGTGTCCCTTCGTAATCTGAAATCGGCCGCATCGATCCAATTGGGACGTTTCCCTCCGAAAACTAATTGCGAGCATGCAAATGCCTTTGGAAAACGGGCTCACCAGCCACCCTCAACCCTTTCCCCCATCCTGTGCTGCACCCTATAATGGGAGCACAGCAAAACCTAAGCGATCCATTTGTGCCGCGCCGTGTAGGTCCAATGCATGGGAACGCACTTCTCACGATGCGCTCTACCAGTAGTTAGGAGTTCCGAATGCGTCCGACGAATCTAGGCGGCCTGGCCGCGGGCAACGAACCCGCGATGACGACGGCCATGGCAGTCGATCCTCCCCGGGAAGAAGAACTATCACTGGCTTCCGTCTGCCGGACAGTCCTGAAGCACAAGCTGATTTTCTTTGGAGTCGCCGCCCTCATCTTCGGTGCGGCAGTCGTTGAAACCCTGACCATGGCGCCAATCTATGAGAGCGCCTCACGCCTGGAGATTGACCCCTCGAAGTCTTCGAGCCTCGGCCTGGATGAAATGATCAACCAGAAGCTTGGCTCAAGCGAGGACAGCAATGGACTCCAAACCGAAGTCCGCGTGATTCAGAGTGACACGGTGGCAATGCGGGTGATTGACGGTTTGGGCCTGGCAAAGTCGGCGGAATTTGCCGGCAAGAACGCCACGAAAATGACCGTCACCGATCCCCAGGCAATGTCACCGTCGGATCGCGAACGCCTGCTGGGGCAATTTCACAGCTCGTTGAGCGTGAAGGTTCTGCCCTCCACCAACATCGTCGAAATCCGGTTCCGGAGCACTGATCCAAAGCTTGCTGCCGCCGTCAATAACGCGGTTGTCGAGCGCTACATGCAGCGCACTCTGCAAACTCATTACGAGGGCACAGTTCAGGTTTCAAATTGGCTCTCTCAGCAGATGAACGATCTGCAGAGCAAGGCTCTGGAAGCGCAGGATAAGCTCGCCGACTTCCAGAAGAAGAACAGTATCCTCCCCACCGGAAGCGACGAAAGCGACAATATCGTCACCGACCGTCTCAAGCTCTTGAATGAACAGCTCACCCAGGCTGAAGCCGAACGCATCGTTAAGGAAGCCCGCTATCGCATGGCGGCAACTGGCGATCCTGAGCTCATTGCAAACGTTGTGCCCAGCACCACACTGCAGGTGCTCCGCACCCAGGAAGCCGACCTCAAGTCGCAGCTCGCGCAACTGAACTCCAAGTTCGGAAGCGGCTATCCCAAGGTTCACGAGATGCAGACACAGCTCGCCCGCCTCGATGCGTCAATCGCCACCGAGATCACCAACGTGGGCAAGCGTCTTGAAGATGAATACAAGTCAGCGGAAAAGACTGAGGGGCTTCTGCGCGCCCAGTTTAACGATCAGAAGAGCAAGGCATACCAACTCAATGAGCACGCTGTGCAGTATGCCGTGCTCAAGCATGACGTGGAAAATGGCCGCGAACTCTATGACACGCTGCAGCTGAAATTGAAAATGGCCGGCGTTACTGCCGGGCTAAGTTCCAGCTACATCAATGTCATCGATCGCGCTGAGGTTCCAGCGCATCCCGTGGAGCCAAGAGCTAATCTCAACTATTTCATCGGTCTGCTTGGCGGAGTGCTGTGCGGACTTTTGCTCGCCTTCGTTGCTGACTCCATGGATGACACGCTGAGCAGTTCCGAGGAGTTGGAATTGTGCACTAAGCTGCCCGTGCTTTGCAGCATCCCCGTGGACCAACTTACGACGAAGGCTTCGACCGCCGGGATAGGGAAAGCGACTGGAGTAATTCCATTGCTTCTCAGCCATCCGCGCTCGCAGGCAGCAGAAGGTTTCCGCGGGCTGAGGACGTCGTTGCTGCTCTCCTCGCCGGATCGCCAGCCCAAAGTCATCGCGATTGTCAGTTCGGTTGCCGCTGAAGGCAAGACCACCGTCTCCGTGAATCTGGGCATCGCCTTCGCTCAGCGCGGTGAATCGGTCCTCCTCATCGACGCCGACCTGCGGCGCTCCACCATGCATGCGCAGTTCGGCCTGCCGCATTCGCGCTATGGCACCAGCACGGTCCTGACCCAGGGAATGAATGAGAAGGCCATCCTCACTCCCATTGAATCGCTGCCCAACCTGCGACTAATGCCCGCGGGTCCGCACCCGCCGAATCCAGCTGAACTTCTAGGCTCCAAGCGCATGGCCCAACTGTTGGAGTCAGTGGCCGCGGAATACGATCGCGTCATCGTGGACACACCTCCAGTCCTCTCCGTCGCTGATTCCCTTGCGCTGGCGAACATTGCGGACGCTGTGGTGCTCGTGGTGCGCTCCGGAATTGCACGAAAGAAAGCTGTGCTCCGCGTACGTGACCTTCTGCGGCGTGCGAGCAGCAATATAGTTGGAGTTGTCTTCAACGGCGTGAATATCCGTTTGGAGCACTACTACTATGCGAAGCGCTCATATTACGGCAGGGATCCACATAGTTATTACGACGACAGCGAACCGGATCGTTCGTAGTCCGCTGCTGCACGAATAGGGCTCACGTCGCTTGATTGATCGACTTTCATGCGAGAGCCAGCACCACTGCCAGCTTGATTTACTAGAGAGTAGGTTTATGCGTCCTTCTCAACTTAGAATACCGCTCGTGACGATAGCGCTGTGTGCGCTGCTCTCCAGTGCCGCGCCAGCCCAGACGGCAACGCAGCCCGCGGGAGCACCCCAAACTGCGCCCGCTCCCGCAGCGGCCTATGCCCTGCGTATTTCTGCCGGTGATCTGATCGAGCTTGGGGTCTTTGATACGCCGGAGCTTTCCGGCAGGTTACGCGTCAGCGAGGAAGGCGATGTCCTTCTTCCCGTTGCCGGACCGATGCACGTTGCCGGCATGACTTCCGGAGAAGCCGCCGCAGCCGTGGAGCATCGCCTGCTGTCAGCAGATATTCTCAAGGCTCCGCACGTCTCCATCTTCATTACGGAGTACGCTACCCAGGGCGTCAACGTCGGTGGCGAGGTGCGCAATCCGGGCGTGTATCCGTTGCTTGGCAGTCACGGCCTGATGGATTTGATCTCGGCCTCCGGAGGTCTCACTCCAACTGCCGGCCGAGCCGTTACCATCGCCCACAAGTCTGATCCTGAGCACCCCATCGTCGTACAGTTTGATACCAAGCCCGGCAGTATCGCTCCCTCCGTCGACATCCGGCCGGGGGATTCCATTGTCGTCTCGCATTCAGGAATCGTCTATGTGGTCGGCGACGTCGGCAGGGCGGGCGGTTTTCTCATCGATGGCAACGAGCGGCTCACCGTGTTGCAGGTCCTTGCCCTGGCGGCGGGGCCTAATCACAGCGCGGCTCAGAACAAGTCCCGCATCATCCGCAAAACAATGACCGGAAGGCTGGAGTTCCCCGTTCCCATCAAGGAAATCGTCAACGGCAAAGCGGTCGATCCGATGCTTGAAGATGGCGACATACTTTACATCCCGAGTAGCGCCGGCAAAGCGGCCGCGATTCGTGGCGCGGAAGCGATCATTGCCATCACAAGCGGTCTCATCATCTACAAGGGGCTCTAGCTGTGACAGGCAGTACACCCAAGAATGCCCAGCCTGCTGCTAGCCGCGTCCGCGGCAGGCTGATGCGCGGCTTTGGAGCGAGCGCTCTCGGCCCGGTGGTGACCACCGTCATCCAGATCATCAGCGTTCCAGTCTTCCTTCACTACTGGGGCGCAAGTCTCTATGGAGAGTGGTTGATTGTCAGTGCCGTGCCAAGTTACCTGGCGCTGACGGACTTTGGCTTCGGTAGCGTGGCGGCCAATGACATGACTATGCAAGTCGGGAAGCAAGACCGGGACGGAGCTCTTCAGACTTTTCAGAGCGCATGGCTGCTGACAACCTCCATTTCATTGGTTTTTGTCTCGCTTGCGGCATTCGCGGTCGGACTGCTGCCCCTCGCGCGATGGCTGCACCTGAGCCTGCTCACCGGGGCGCATCTTCCTCTCATCCTGTTCCTGCTTGTGACCTACGTGCTCCTCGGGTTTCAGGGAAACATGATCAGCGCTGGCTTCCGGTGTGACGGGAACTTCGCTCTTGGGACATTGTGCTCCAACTTCACGCGGCTCGCTGAAGTGCTGGGTGTCATTGCCGTTATCACTATGCGAGGCACTCCTGTGGAAGCGGCGGCGGCGATGCTCGCGATCCGCATCTTTGGCAACCTTGCATTGCAGGCGCTGCTGCGCCGGAAGACGCCGTGGCTGCATTACGGAGTTTCTCACGCTTCATGGAGTGTGGTGCGCCGTCTCTGGACTCCAGCAATTGCGTACATGGCGTTCCCTGCAGGCAATGCGCTCAACTACCAGGGCATGCTACTTGCGGTAGGAGCCATGCTCGGTCCGGTGCCAGTGGTAGTCTTCTCCGCGCTACGCACGCTCGCCCGCAGCTCCACCCAGCTCACTGCAGTAATCCAGTCAGCCGTATGGCCGGAGCTTTCACGCGCCCACGGAGCCAGTGATCACAATATGGCTCGCACGCTCCATCGCTACTCATGCCAGGCATCGCTCTGGATCTCCGGCGGAGCGGCCATCCCGCTGGCGCTCCTGGGTAGCCGCGTTCTCGCACTGTGGACTCACGGCAAGATCGCCATGGATACTCCCGCGTACTTATGCCTTCTCGTTGTCGCCATTATCAACTCGCTCTGGTCCTCGAGTTCGGTGGCTCTGCTTGCCACCAACGAACATGGCCGAGTGGCAGTGATCTACCTTGTCGCCAACTGCATTTCGATCCCATTGGCATGTCTGTTGATGCCTGTCCTCAATCTTTCCGGAGCCGCGGTCGCCATGATGGGAACGGAGTTAATTTGTTGCTGGTTCGTGGTTCGACATTCGCTGGCTTTACTGGACGATTCATTCGCACCATTCTTCGCCTCGATGGGAAACATCGCGCCTATCTTCTCTATGCTTTTGCTGCGCCCGCGTAGCGCTGCGGCACAGGCTGAACTCGAATAAGCTGTCGAAGGTAAAGGAGCGTTAGCTGCAATGGTTCTTCTTTCACATCCCACGGGGAACGCCAACGTAAGAAACGCGCTGTTGGCGCTATACGAGCGCAACATGCTCGAAGCCTTCTACACGACCGTCGCGTGGAATGAAGGCAGCCTGTGGAACAAGCTTTTGCCGGAAGGCCTTTCCAGAGAGTTGAAGCGGCGTTCTTACCCTGCTATTCCCAGCTCGCTGATTCACACATCGGAGCTCGGCGAACTCGCACGGGTCTTGTCCCTCAGACTCGGATTGAGGTCCCTGTCGGCAAGCCCTGATGCTCCGCTCTCGCCCAATCGGCTGAATCACCACGTGGATAAACTCACCGCCCGTGCTGTTGCCTTGCATCCTCCCGCCGCGGTGTATGCGTACACAAGCGGCGCGCTTCAAACATTCCGCGCGGCGAGAGAACGCGGCGTTAAAACTCTGTATGAGATGCCGATCGCTCATTGGCGCTACATGCGCGACTTTCTCGCCGACGAGGCTGAGCGCCAGCCAGCGTTTGCTGGAACCTTGCCACATTTGTCCACCACAACGGAAGCACCGCAGCGCGAGGACGAGGAACTCGAACTCGCAGATCACGTGATTGTGCCAAGCCGCTACGTACTTTCCACATTGCCGGCAAGCATCGCTCCGTCCAAAGTTCGGGTGATTCCCTATGGTGCTCCGTGCACGATGGGAGGGCCAGTTCATCACCCGCGACAGGACGGAAAACTCAGAGTGCTTTACGTGGGGGCGCTCACGCAGCGGAAGGGACTCTCTTATCTTCTGGATGCGATGAAGAAGGTCGAGGGCAATATTGACTTCACCATCATCGGCTCGAAGGTCGGCGAATGCGAGCCTCTTCGCGAGTCTCTCCCGAAATATAACTGGATACCAACCGCTCCGAACAGTGTCGTTCTGGAGACGATGCGAAACCACGACGTGCTGGTATTGCCGACTCTTGTCGAGGGCTTCGCCCTGGTCGTTCTGGAAGCCATGTCACAAGGCATGACGGTCATCACAACTCCCAACAGCGGCGGCCTTGAGGTGATTCGCGACGGCGTCGATGGATTCATCGTCCCCATCCGCTCGTCCGAAGCAATTGCCGAGAAGATCGAGATTCTCGCCGCCGACCGCGATCTGCTGTACGCAATGTCGCAAGCCTCTGTTCAGCGCGCACTGGAGTGTTCGTGGGAGCGATATCGCCAACAGCTTGGGGAGACTGTCTCGCAGGTTCTGCACACGGAGGGGGACGTCTGCCATGCTTGATGATGATGCCCTTCTGCGTGAGCAACGTCAGTTACTCTGGCTGAAGCGTTGGATATGGGTCTACTTCTGGCTTGTCATCTTTGAGGGAGTGCTGCGCAAGTGGATTCTTCCTGCGCTCAGCGGTCCGCTGCTTATTATTCGTGATCCGGTTGTGTTGATCATTTACTTTCAGGCGGCGCGCTGCAATAAGTTCACTTCCAAGATCATGTGGCCCGTCGCCCTGCTTGCCGCAATGATCGTTCCCCTCGCGCTCGCACAGGTTGTGGTTGGAATTGACCCGCCGTGGGTCGCCCTATATGGATTGCGCTCATATCTGCTTCATCTGCCTCTGGTGCTCGTCATGGCTGAGACGTTGACCGTCGCCGATGTTCGCAGATACGGGCGCTGGTTGCTTCTCCTGGCAGTTCCGATGACCGCATTGGTCATCGCGCAGTATTACGCTCCAATAGACTCCTGGCTCAATGCCGGAGCTGGTGAAGGGGCCGGCCAGATCACTTCCTCTGGGGGACACATCCGCCCTGCCGCCACCTTCAGTTACGGGGTCGGAGCGCAGTTTTACGTCACGCTGACAGTTATCTTCATCCTCTACGCGATGATGCGGAAGCGGATCTACCCGCGATGGCTGCTCTGGTCGGCAGCCTTGTCCATGGTTGCCATTGTTCCGGCGCTCGGTAGCAGGACCGTCATTTTCTCTTTGGCTATCGTAGCCATTTTCCTCGTTGTCGCTGGCATTCGAAGCGCGGCAGGAATTGTACGACTAGCCCGGCTCAGCATCCTTCTTCTGGCAATTGGTCTGCTGGTGTCACAGCTCCCATTCTTCAACGAGGCCTCTGCAACGCTGACCACTCGATTCGACGAGGCTTCTCATAGCGAGGGAAGCATTCAGGATGTCTTGAAGCTGCGGGTATGGGGAGATTTCGAGGGCGGATTCGAATCCGTCGGGGTCACGAACTGGCTCGGACAAGGTATCGGCATGGGCAGCAACTTCGCCGCCGTTGTCACCACAGGCGCGAAAGGTTTTCTGCTGGCAGAGATGGAGTGGGAGCGGATCATACTTGAGTTTGGGCCAATCTGCGGGCTGCTGTTTCTGGGATTTCGCGTAGTCACAGCGGCTTACATTTCGGTGAAGGCGACGAAGAGGTTGCGCTATAACGACGCTCTCGCGTGGATGCTGCTGCCAGCCGTCATCCCTCCGTTACTTTTCAATTCAATGGAACAGCCCACTTTTCTCGGATTTGCGATTCTCAACGCAGGAATCTGCCTTGCAGCGTCGCGAATGCGCTTGAGCGACGACGCAAGGTGACGTCGTGCAGCCCCTCCTCGTTTCTCCTACGACAATTATCCAGAGTCCTTCAACACGGCCATTGCCGCGTTCCGGCCGTTGATTCCGATCACGCTGCCACCCGGATGCGTACAGGCACCGCAGAGATACAGCCCCGGCATGGGAGTCCGCGCCGAAAGCCGCTTTGACCACATATACGGGGGCAGGCATTCTCCCTGAAAGATGTGTCCGCCGGTCAGGCCGACCTTCTGTTCAATGTCCGGCGGTCCCAGCACTTGCACGTCGATCACGGCTCTGTCGATGTTCGAGCAGAAGCGGCCGAGCGAGTCCAGCGCAAGTTTCCTCACTTCCTGCCGCCGCTCATCCCAGCTGCCTTGGGCAAAGCGATACGGCACATACTGGGCAAAGACACTCATCGTATGCTGCCCCGCCGGAGCCACGGTCGCGTCGTGCGCGCTCTGGAAATAAAGCTCACACCAAAGATGTTCAGGTAGTTGTCCGCTGCGCGCCCGCGCAAAACCAGCCTTCCACTCATACTTCGTCAGAGGAGCATTGATCTGCCCATAGTGGTGTGGCTCGTCCGTTCCCGGACGCGCGGTGAAGTTCGGCAACTCTCGCAAGAGCACATTCAGTTTGACCGTACAGCCTTCCATCGGAATGCTTTCGACGCGCTCGCTCCACGAGCCATCCGCGTGACGGCCCAGCAAGCGAAGCGTCTGGCGAGGGTCAGCGTTCGACACGATCACTGGCGCCGAAACTCGTTCTCCGCCCTGAAGCCTTACGCCCTCACCGGGAATGATTTCGGCAATCGGCACTCCAGCGGCAACAACCGCGCCGGCTTCGCGTGCAGCATCGCACAGATAGAACGAGACCATTCCCATGCCGCCCTGCACATAGCCCCACATGCCGGGCATACCGCCCAGTCGTCCGGATGCGTGGTGAAAGCGAATGGAGGCCGTGCCAGCGTCGAACGGACTGGCGTTTGTTCCAATCACACCTTGCCCCAGGTATGCGCTCTGTAATCGCTCATCACTCAAATACTGATCAACGAACTCGGCCATCGACCAATCGAAGAGAAGATGTCTCGCTTCCTCATCCGATCCGAGCCGTTGCTCCATCTGCTCCTGCGTGGGAGCCTCACCGATCCAGGCATCACCATCTCCAACAGGCCGCAGTGCGTCTCGCAGGCGGCGGATAACTTCGTTCATGGCGCGCCACCCTGCCACATCTTGCGGCGCGAACCTTCGCACTTCGGCTTCGCAACGTTCATCGTCATCCCACAGTTGAATGCTCGAGCCATCAAGGAACGGGACGAATAGACCATTCACCGCCGGAGTCCATTGAAAGCCGCGCTCGGGCAGTTTCAATTCTGCGATCACGAGTGGATGCAGGAGACCCGCAAGATACGCACACGGAGACATGTATACGCCAGGGAATGGTTCTTCAATGGTGCATGCACCGCCAACCCGTTCGCGGCTCTCCAGCACCAGCACACGCTTGCCAGCTCGCGCCAAATAGGCTGCGCAAGCCAAACCGTTGTGCCCGGCACCTGCAACGATCACGTCCCATTCACGCGACGCAAGTTCACGCACAGGCGCAGGCAGTCCAATCTTTCCTAGAACAGCAGCCGTCGGTGAGGTCAATGATCCTCCCCCTGGTAACTTGATAGGTGGTAGCTCTACAAGCTTAAAGAATCGCCCTCACCACGCCGCCATCCACACGGAGCGCCGCTCCATTCGTCGCCGATGAGAGTTCACTTGCAATGTACGTAGCCATGGCCGCGACTTCCTCTACGGTGGCGAATCGCTTCAGCAACGACGATGGACGCGCGTGCTCAAAGAACTCCTTCTCCACCACGTCCTTCGACTTCTTCTGCTGCTTCGCCATTGCCTCCACAAAGCCGCCCACACCTTCAGATGCGGTGGGTCCAGCAAGAATGCTGTTCACCGTGATGCCTGTCCCAGCCACCGACTCCGCAATGCCACGCGCCACGGCGATCTGTGCTGTCTTGGTCATGCCATAGTGGACCATCTCCGCAGGAATCTGCACGGCCGACTCACTCGATATGAAAAGGATGCGTCCCCAGTTTTTCTTCAGCATGCCTGCGAGATAGCGCCTCGAGAGCCGCACTCCGCTCATCACGTTAACCTCGAAGAAACGGTACCAGTCTGCGTCCGGAATCTCCGCAAAGGGCTTCGGCTCAAAAATTCCTACATTGTTCACCAGCACATCCACAGACGGAAGCTGCGCAATCACTTCCGCAGCACCAGATGCACTCGCGAAGTCGGCCGGAATGCCGTCCACCTTGGCGTCCGGAACATGTGACCTGATTTCCGTGATCGCCGCGTCCACGCGCTGCTGCGTGCGTCCATTCACAAATACGTGCGCGCCTTCAGCGGCAAGCGACCGGGCTATTGCAAACCCAATCCCCGCCGTTGATCCTGTCACCAGCGCGGTTTTTCCCTTAAGTTTCAGATCCAAAGCGTCCTCCAGAAAATACCCTTCAAACGCATTAGATTCATAACTCCCTGCGAGGGCTCGCACTCCGGAAATCAAACCGCAGCATGAACGGCTAAACCCCTGGGTGATGGGCACTCTCGCTGCCTCATCCCCAGGGGTTCGGTTTGATTCATCCAGTGGCGCTCAATCACGCGACCGGCTTGCCGCAGCTACACCTCCGGTATTGTGTCGATCACCAGGATGGTGGGATAAGAGCTCCCTTGCTGATCCACAAGGATGAGCTGGTAATCGGAAATGACAGCGCCCGAGATCACTCCAGGATTCTCCAACGTGCTGAAAGTTCCGTCGGAATTCACCGTGAGCGTGTCAGTGATGGCCTTGCCTCCTTGCTGCGGAGAGCTGACCGAGGTCTTGTCACCGGTGCCTGTGACCCCTCCAGCACTGGTGAGCGTTGCCTCGCCGACCTCTGTTGCCACCGCTGGGTTCACAACCTCACCCGTTCCAAAACAGTAGTTGCGCGCGGTGATCGAAGTCTGCGACTGAGGTGCCAGCTCCCCAATCAACACTCCCGGCTCCGTTCCAAGCATGAAGCCCTTGTTGGGCTGGGTGAGATAGAAGACAGGTGGATAAGTCCCGCAGTTGGCGCCACTGGTAGTTACTTTTCCATAGGTGTCAATTGCGTAGCTGCAAGACGGAGTCTTCGTAGTCCACGTGCCCGCGTCATTTTCATAGACATTAGCCGTTACGGTACTGGCCCCGCCGACCGTGGCACGACCAATCTGCACAAAGCTGCCGGCCGCACCGCTCTCCATCCCTGACGCGTAATAGATCATGTTGCCGCTAATGGTCAACCCGCCGCTCTGCAACAGACCCTTGCCAATCAGAACTGGGAAGCTGGACACCGGGTCCGTCGTCAACTCCAGGAACTCCGAACTGGAAACCATATACTCGGTTCTGTTGGCCGAAATTCCGTCCAAAGACGTCACCACCGTGTACCGCCCGGTCGTCTGGTTGACGTTTCCATACGTGCCGCTTAACCCCGTGTAAGTGTGATGAACGCCAACGTCGTTGGAGTCATATTCGCCATCAGTGTAGGTTCCGCTGCCGCTGGCCGTGAGCGTACCTACAACGCCCAGCCGTGTGGCACCTGATCCATATACACCGAGTTGCTTGTACACCCAGACACCGGCGGTCAGTGCAGACGGAATGGTCTGCTTCAATATTTCACCGGAGCCGATGAATGGTGCCGTGCCGGATTCCCATTCCTCCATGTTGCCAATCGTATGAGACACAGGGTCCAGGGCGAAGCGCGTATAGAAGGTCTTGAAGGGAGTAACGATGGTGGCACAGCCACGATAGTCGTTACCCACCGAATAGGAACTGCCGCTGGTTGTTATGGCTGCTGACTGAACACCCAAGGCTCCGTTGCTATCGACCATGCCGCCACTGATTTTACCGCTGCCGTCCGCGGTAAAGGAGCCGATCGCAGCCAGGAAGCTCGTGCCGCTATATCCACTCAGACTGAATGCGTAATGCCCACTGAGCACCGACTCGCTTCCCGTACCGCAAGCTGACGCACTGGCCGCCACGGTGACACTCAGCGCTTGCGTCTTGCTCTGTTCGGTCGGGGAGGTCGAATCATTCACCTGGACGGTGAAATTCGATGTACCAGCTGCAGTTGGCGTCCCGGAAAGTACCCCGGAAGTGCTCAAATCGAGCCACGATGGCAGCGAGGAACCGGAAGCGACGCTCCACTTATAGGGAGTGGTGCCGCCAGAAGCTTCGAGCGTTTGGCTGTAAGCCGCATTCACGACTCCATTGGGCAAAGACGTTGTGGTAATAGTGAGTGACGATACCTGCACCGGATTGACTGTGAACACAATGCTGGCCGTCTGGCTCGAACTCAGGTTCGGATTGACGGTGGACCCAGCGGTGATGGTTGCCTTGCATTGCTGCGCCAGCGCCGCCGAAGGGGGCGTATAAACCGCAGTCGTGCCACTTGGCGCAAGCGATCCGCAACCGGACGAGATGTTCCACTTCACACTGTCGGTTGCCGTGTCATGCGCCAACGCAGCTGTCAGCGTGATGGGACTAGCTCCCGCAGTAAGCGTGGTGTTTGTGGGCGGGCTGACAAGCGTGACTGCAATGGCCTTCACCGTCACTGTGACGGTGCCCGACTTGGAAGAACTGGAGACCGAAGTTGCAGTGATTGTTGCGGTGCAATCCGCGTTCAGAGTGGCGGCGGGTTGCGGCGTGTAAACCACCGATGTTCCAGTGGAGGAGGCTGGTATGGACCCGCATCCGCTGGACGGACTGAGAGTGAAGTTGACGCCTGCGTTCTTCGAGTCATGCGTGACAGTCGCCGTGATGGTAATTCCCGCGGAGCCAGCATCTACCGTTGAGGCCGCAGAAGACAGCGCAACTTTGACGCCGCTGGAGCTTCCGCAGGCCCCCAGCAACAGAAGTAAGACGCATGATGTAAGAAACGCTGCCCCCGCGAATACAGCATGCATTGCGGGCGCCCGCCGCTGCACCGAAACCCATTTGCTCGCCATGATGATTTCTCTCCTTATGATTTCCCTGATCCTCTGGGAGTTCACATAAGACAGCGTGGAAAGCGAGCAGAGCGCCTCACAATGAACGGCTCATTTTATTGCCGAAGGAAAATAGCAGAACCTTTAGCTGAGGCAGCCGACTATCGGCCTGCTGCCAGCAGTTGCTTGCGGATGCGCGAGGCGACAGTTGCGGCGGTGGGTGGCGGGAGAAGCGCCAGCCCTTCCTTTGCAGCCAGGCATGCTTTGTCCACCTGCCCGGCAGCACGGTAGGCGTTGGCCAGGGTGAGAAGGAATCCGGCCTTCTGGTGATGACTGCTCTCAACCATGCGCTCGGCCAGTTCCACAGCTAGTTTTGGATCGCGCAGGCGGACCGGCTCCACAATGATTAAGCCCGTGGCGGCTGAGTCGAGTTCAAAGCCCTGGGCATTTTGCCGATGTCCTACTTCATTCAGGAGTGCGACCCCTTTGACGGCAAGTTCCTGTGCTTCCGCAGTGTGGTGAAGCACTCGCTCTTGCAGGCTCATCCGCACCAGAAGGAAGCCGAGCGTGGATCGCCAGTAGGTGTTGGCTGGTTGAGCCTGAAGAAGGTGTTCGGTAACGGCGCGCGCCTCAGTCAGGGTACGCAAAGCGCTGGCTGCGTCGGCCTGACGGTTTGCATTTTCTTCCTCAAAGACTCCTTCCGCACGGTCTTCAAAACATTCCGCCTCGTTTTCCACAACTGCCAGCAGATCGTTTCCCGCCCGCGTGTCCTTGGGATCCGCAGCAACAAAGGACTCAGAGATGGCCTTCGCCTTTTCCATGTAGGAGAGCGCTTCCTGATACTTCCCTATTTCTTTCAGAGCCAAGCCTCGCCAGCGGAAAAGCATTCCCAGCGTCCGACGGTTGCCGAGTGTTCCCCTCACTTCCTCGGGCAGGGCATTCATACCGTCTATCGCTTTTTGATAATCCGGTAACGCTGCCGCAGGATCGTTCTCAGCCAATATTTTCCCGATCTTGGCGTGGCTCATCGCGATGCCCCGCAAGGCATGGTAGTGTTTCGAATCAAGCTGCACGGCTCGCTCATCGAGTTCCAGCGTCTTCTGGAACGCGGCAACCGCAGCCACAGGATCAGACAGACTCGATGCACCACTCTGTCCCAATTCGTCGCCAAGGCTCCCATAAGCGGAACCCGCGTCAAACAGCGCATCGGCCTTTGCCCCAGGGCGGCTTGCCAGTTCCTCGTAGGTAGCCGCGGCCACACGCATCATCGCCACCGCTTCCTGCGTCTTTCCTATCCCATAAAGCACTTCACTCTTAGACTGTTGAGCCCACCCAAGAGCGTGTGCCCCTGCCGCATCCTTCGGGTTGGACTGGACCACCCCTGAAGCAATCCTGAGAGCCTTCTCCAGACTGCCCAGTGCACCCTGCGCGTCTCCAATGTTCTGGTCGTACGGATTGCCCTGTACATTGCCCAGCCGGATGTAAGCATTAGCCAGATCGAGCTGCGTTTGCGGATCGCTCGACGAATCTTTGGCGGAGCGGTCCAGGTGCTCCAGCACGGTGCTTACCAGAAGCTTCTGGGCGGCCGTGGAGCCGGGAAGCTTTTGAATTGCGTCGTCAATATCTGAGAGCAGACTGTTACTCAGCTTCCGCAAGTCCTCTGCACGAGCCTCAGCCCTGCGCCGATGCTCGTTGGCAATGCGCGCCTGCCACATCACGCCGCCGACTCCTGCCAACACGGTGGCACACAGCAGCGCCGCTGCCGAGAGCGCGAGTTTATTGCGACGAATAAACTTGCCCGCAAGATAGCGGAAGCTGCCCTGGCGAGCCGCCACCGGACGACCATCAAGATATGCCTGTAGATCGGCCATCAGTTGATCGACGCTGCCGTAGCGCTCTTCCGGCTCCTTCCGCAGAGCCTTCAAAACGATTGCGTCAATATCGGAGTCCAATGTGCCCGGAAGTGCCTTGGAGCTTGGCTTCGACGGCTGCTCCTCGCAGATTACGCGAATCAACTCGTCAGTAGACGAGTCCTTCAATTCATAGGGAGGTACGCCTGCGACAAGGACATATAGCAACACGCCGAGGGAGTAAATGTCCGACGCGGTCGAAATCGGGTGTCCGAGGATCTGTTCGGGGCTGGCGTATTGAGGAGTGAAAGAACTCAGCCCATGACGAGTGAAGTCACCCTCCACCGCAGCATCCAACGGCCCGAGCAGTTTGGCCGTCCCAAAGTCGAGAAGCTTCGGTGTGCCGTCTTCCAAAACAACAATATTGGCAGGCTTCAGATCGCGATGCACTACGAGGTTCTGGTGTGCAAAGCGGACGGCGGAGCAAACGGAGTTGAACAGTTCCATGCGTTGCCGAACCGTGAGCGAGTGCTGCACGCAGTACTGCTGAATCGGCAGGCCTGCGGCGTACTCCATTGCGAGGTAAAGTTCGCCGTCGTCACTGACGCCCCCGTCCAGCATTCGAGCAATATTCGGATGGCTGAGCTTCGCAAGAATCTGGCGCTCCTGGCGAAATCTCCCGCGGAAGAGTTCCGTGACAAAAGGCAGATCAATCAACTTGATGGCGACCTGCTGCTCAAATTGTCCATCAGCCCTGTGCGCAAGATAGACAGCGCCCATGCCTCCGTGCCCCACCAGCCGATCCAGTTCGTACGGCCCCACACGGCGACGGCCACGCATCGCCTCCGCTTCCCGGCCTCTTGCAGACGCGGAAGTTGCCGTCACCAACTCTTCCAATTCGCAAGCCTTCATCAAGGAAATGACTTCACCCAACAGTTCCGCATCGCCTTGGCATTCAGACTCGAGCACAGCCGGACGTAGCGGCAATGGGGTTTCCATAACCTTCTGAAAGATAGCTTCGACGTGGTGGAGAAACTCTGAAGAATCATTCATCGAGGTGAATACCTCTTGTGCGAGTGGAGGCCGCTCATCACAGACAGCGGCATTCCCTGGCCGAGTGACTCACTTCTTTGCGGGATGCTCGACAGCTTCCTGGATAGCCTCAGGATAAAGACGCCGGTATAGCCAGCTCTTGATAAACCGCAGATCGCGATCGACGGTTGCTTTGGAAATCTGCATCAGGGCTGCCGTCTCCTCGGCCGTGCATCCGAGGAAATATCGCAGTTCCACGAGCTGAACCTTGTAGGGATCGATTCTGTTCAGCTCATCCATCGCGCGGCTGAGATCGATCAGCGACTCGCTCCCAATCTTGACCCACGGAATTTGTTCATTCAGGGAGACGGGCCTTACCCCGCTGCCCCGCTTCTGCGCACGGTTAGACCGGGCATGGTCAGTCAGGATCATGCGCATGACCTTGGCGGCAAATGTATAAAAATGAGCGCGATCTGCCCAGTCCGCTTTCCTCTGGTGAATCAGGCGTAAACATACTTCGTCCACCAGCGCAGTAGCCTGGAGATCTTCAGGATTTCTCTCTCGATTGATATACGCGGAAGCGACTTGGTGCAGATGAGGATAGACGAGCGGCATCAGTTGCTCGAAAGCCGATGACTCACCATCCCGCCACTTTGCCAGCAGCAAAGTGATTTCACCCTTGGCTGGCTCCATGATCCGCTCCATCCAAAACGGGGAAACGAACCCGAGTTGCCGGATATACTACCACTTCTGAGCTCAAACCAACGCCAACGCCGTGATGAAAATATCAACAATCACACCACAATCCGAAAACGGTCCGGAACGCACCCTCAGGAGAGCCTTCCAAACACTTCCCCAACCCCCGCGGTTACTCCCATTGCAAGGGCTCCCCAGAACGTGACCCGCGAGGCTCCGACCATGACCCCTGCCCCACCTGCCCTCGCCGCAAACCCGCCCAGAAGCGCCAGGAACACCAACGAAGTACAGGCAATGAACGGAATGACTGCTGATGACGGAACCACGATTGTCACAATGAGAGGCATGGCTGCTCCCACCGCAAAGCTGCATGCCGATGCCAAAGCGGCCTGAATTGGGCGCGCACTGAGCGTTCTTGAAATGCCGAGCTCGTCGAGGGCATGCGCGCCCAGCGCATCGTGCACCATCAACTGCTTGGCCACTTCCTTTGCCAGAGATGGATCGAGGCCGCGCGCCACGTAGATTGCCATCAGTTCCTTGTGCTCGCCTTCGTTATCGTTTTCGAGTTCCGCGCGCTCGAGTTCGAGGTCTGCCTTTTCCGTGTCTGCTTGCGAATGCACAGACACATATTCACCAGCCGCCATCGACATCGCCCCAGCCACCAACCCTGAGACTCCTGCAACCAACACGCCGCTGCGAGTTGCATGTGCAGCGGCTACGCCGAGCATGAGGCTTGCGGTAGACAGAATGCCGTCGTTCGCGCCGAGTACCGCCGCGCGCAGCCAGCCTGTGCGTCCTGCGCGATGCCTTTCGTTGTTGCTTACGTGCATTGGATGGGCCTTAGTTGTACCGGAGTCGCCAGCGAGGTAAGAGCAGAACACTTTGTCACTCAATGCGGGACAAGGCGCTTCCTGCAATCAAAACAGCTGTGGCCCGCCGCTCAACGGCGGACCACTGACTGAAGAAGCGATGTACCGGTTTCGCTCGCGCAAGAGATAAGTTTGCTAGGCCGCGTCAGCCGTTGAAGAAGGCTCTTTTGCTTTGACCAGGGGAGCGCTAACCAGATGCTCGCTCAAGAACCACGCTTGTAACTCACTCGTACGCAGCACCTGGCTCACAACGAGATCGTTCGTGCCATCGTCACCCAGCGCAGACGCACGACGCGCCAGCGTACGGCATTCGCCGATAATTACCTTGTGTGCCTCCAGCAAGCGGGATAGTTGAACGGGAACCTCTTCGCGACCACGCGGAGCGCGCTCGATCTGTGTAGTCTCAGCCACGTCGGCAGCCATTGCAATGCTGATACCGCCGAGCAACTGAATTCGCTCCGCAATCGCATCGACCAGTTCATCCTGCTCGCCATAATGTTTATCGTAGAGCAGATGAAGTTGGTAGAACGTCGGCCCCGAAACCTGCCAGTGAGACTTCTTGTACAGATCCCGGAGAGTCATGGTATCGGCCAAAAGAGTATTGAGTTGTTCGGTCATTTCCAGACGAACTGGTTCTTCCAGTTCCAGCGGCAACTGGTGGCTCACCGTTCCGTAGTGCTGAAGTTCCCCCGCAGATTGATGAAGACGGGGTTGTGCGTTGATGGTCTCCGTAGCTTTCCCAGAGTTCTGTTTCTTAGTCACTGCTTCTCCTTTTGGCAATGTGCCCTTTGTTCCGATAATGAACTGTTGACCGCGCTAATTACTGGCTCGCGATAGGCAGCCTCATCCGCGGAAGGTACTCCCGCTACACAACCAACTATCCGCGTGTTCTACCTTGGAAGATGATCAAAACGGCTCAGCCGAGCTTGCATTCACGGGTTTCAGAGTCCCACATAACTCAGGAAGCCAGCTGCAATGCCGAGTCAATTGAAGTCCAAGCAGCGGCTGAAGTTAAGAAGCTGTGAGATCACCAGAGGTTGGACGCGCTGTGAATGAAGCGGAGCGCAGTCTGGACAAAGCGAGCGGGAGACATCTTAACTGCATGTCATTAAACGGTATGGAGAACTCCTGCTGAGGATGGGTCAATGCGGTCGCAGGATGATGTGAGACGCTCGATCGGCTAAGAACGACCCTTGCTTCTCCCCGAGGTATTGTCTCCGACCTCGGTACTGCACTTACTCATAACGCAGAGCTTCGATCGGGTCAAGACTTGCTGCTTTCATCGCCGGAACCATTCCGCTGATGACTCCCACCGCACCCAGTATCCCAACAGCAATGGCAATCGACATCGGAGAGATGGCGAGTCGAATGTCACCCGCTTCTCCGTGTTTCGCAATCGCGCTATAAAGCGTCAGTGTCCCAACCGAGTACGAGACAACGTACGACAACACTATCCCGATTGCTCCGCCCAGCGCCGTGATTGCCATGGCCTCGGCCATGAACTGCATCAGTATGGTTCTGCGGGTCGCGCCAAGAGACTTCTCGACCCCAATCTCTCTCGTACGCTGAGTTACAGAGACCAGCATGATGTTCATCAGGCCAACGCCTCCGATCCCAAGTGTAAGCGTACCGATGAACGCGAGCAGCAGTTTGAGTCCCATGGTTAGGATCTGGAACTCCCTGAGCTGCTTCACCAGGTTGGCCGAGTAAACCGCGCGCTTGTCTTCCGGATTGAACCCGTACTGCTGCCCTAAAGTGGTTCGCACCGTGCGTTCCACGCCCTCATAATCCGGGGACTCGTACATCATCCAGATGCCGCTGAGGTAGTGCGTATCCATCAACTCGCCCATAGTCGTGAACGGAATGTTGATGATCCGGTTGATGTTGTTGTCGCCCTCCTGCATCTTTGGCGCAATTACCCCAACAACCTCGAACGAAATGCCGTTGATGCGTATTCTCTCGCCAATCGCGTGTCTGCCCGAGAACAGCTTTTCCTTCGCCTCTGAACCGAGCACCGCGACTCGAGCTTTCTGGACCATCTCCTCCGCCGTGTACCAGCGGCCCTGCTGCATTTCCAGGTTGTAGATGTCCTGGATCTGTGGCCAGTCGCCGCGTACATATTCTGTGAGCGAGCGCGTCTCGTAGGTCGAGGTCATGGTCTTGCCGGCTTCCGGAGATATTTTCGTAATCTGCGAAACGTTCACTGTCAGCCGCTCGATGTCGTCCATGGTGAAACGTATGTCGGTTCCCGCTTTGTTGCCGCCTGCCTGCATCGAGGTGCGCCCCGGAAAAACGCCGAGGATGTGGCCTCCGTAGGTCGCAAAGATGTTCTCAATCGCCACGCCAAAGCCATTGCCATACGCCAGCAGAAGAACAACGGTGGCGATACCCCACGCCATGCCCATGATCGTCAGCACCGTTCGGCGGCGATCATGGAGCATCGAAGCGTAGGCCTGTTGAAGAACGTCCTGCGTCATCGCCATTGTTACTCTCTCCGTAGTGCTTCTACTGGAGCCATCATCGCCGCCTTGCGTGCGGGATAAAGTCCAGCCACGATTCCTGCAACCGTAAGCGATCCCATTGCCAATGCGGCAGAGAACGGCACAATCTTCGGAGGATCGAATCCGTCAGGCGCTGGGAACTGGCTCAACAAATGCATTAGTCCCGCGGCCCCGCCAATCCCAATCGCACCGCTGACCGCCGTGATCAGCAAGCCTTCCAGAAAGAATTGCAGCATTACTGACCCACTGGTTGCACCTACCGCCTTGCGCAACCCGATCTCGCGTGTTCTCTCGGTAACGCTGACCAGCATGATGTTGATTACGCCAATCGCTCCGAGCGCCAGAGTGACCAGTCCTACCGAACCGAGAAACACGTTCATGGCGGCGAAGATCTTGCCGACGGTTTCCGCCGATTTCACCGTGTCCCAATCATCGAAAGCGTCTGGATCATGCCAGTCGAAGCCGTGATTGTGCCCCAGCACACGCCGCGATTCGTCGCGCGCCAATTCGTGCTCCTCTCGCACTCGCGGCTGGAAGTTGATCATCGATAGCGCCTTGGCGTTTCCCTCCCCTTTCAGCGGGAAGTACATCGCCATTGTGCTGAATGGAACGTAGATTCGCGAGTTGGTGGCGTTGTTATCGCCGCGGCCCACCGAGTCGACGATGCCAACGATCTCAAAGCGCACTCCATTCAACAGCAGAATGTTGCCCAGTACCGCACGTCCTGGGAACAATACCTTCACAAGTTCCGTGCCAACGACTGCTATGTTTCTACGCTCGGCTTCATCGCCTGCATCAAGCCAGCGTCCCTGGCGCATGGGAAGATAACGGATACCGTTGAACTGAGGCTCCACTCCGATGACCTGCCCGTTGTAGCTGCCGGTCTCGCTCACTGCGCGAATGTCCTGCCGCAGCAACACAGGAGAGGCATCTTTCACATGCGGAGCGGCCTTGATTCCAAGATAGTCGTCATAGGTGAGGTGATAGGCTTTGCCCGACTGCATATTTCCGGCAATCGCCGGATACCGTCCGCCCCACAGGAAGAGAATGTTCTCGCCTAGCGAGTCCATCTGCTTGCGGTTTCCTGAGCGGAATCCTTCCCCCAGCCCAACCAGCAGGAGCAGCGAGCCGACTCCCCACGCGATACCGAACATGGTGAGAAAAGAGCGTAGCTTGTGCGCCCAAAGAGCTCGGAATATCTCCGCGACGATGTTCAGCGTCAACCACATGCCTAGTTGTACGTTCCTGCCCGATTACTTGTTCCAACCGAAACTTAGGAACGGTCGACTTCGGGCAGTTTGGTGCTTGCAGCTTCAGGGCGGAGGCTCTCACCGCAACTAGACCAGTTCCGCAATCAAGTCAGAGGCCACACGTTCAGGGCCGATGACATCTGAGCCGTATGGCTTGACCTTCAAGATACTAAAGCCGAGAGACCATTAGCGGCGTTGACGTCAAACCTCGTCCGTCTATGAGAGGAGCACCTTGAGCTACTTAGCGAATAATCCAGCCTCCGGGGGACGTGCACGTTCTACACCTGCAGTGGAAGAACAGTTACAAAAGCTGCTCGATAAAGCTCTTTATTGCGGCGGGCGGCCAGCGGCCCAACGGATCAGAAACCTGCTAAATGGCACATGGCTCGGCGAACCGTTACACGCGGTGCTCACGGATCTGCCGGTAGGCGCTTGGTCTGTTGCGATGGTGTTCGATGGTTTAGACATACTTCTGCCACGCAGCGACTTCGCGCGAGCCGCCGATGCATCAATTGCGATAGGGGTAGTCGGTGCTGCTGGTGCAGTCCTGACCGGGGCAACCGACTGGTCCGATGTTAATCCGCCGGCGCGCCGTCTTGGACTAATCCATGGTCTGCTGAACGTGAGTGGAACAGCGTTATTCTTCACCTCACTAGTTTTGAGGAAGAGGGAGTCTCGCAAGTACGGACGTATCTTCGCCTTTCTCGGTTATGGAGTCATGGCCTTCGCAGCCCATCTCGGAGGCAAATTGGTGTTTGAACACAGAGTAGGTGTAGACCGGACTGATGGCGAAGTGTTCCCGGACGAATTCGTGCCAGTTCTGAGTGAATCAGAGTTGGAGAGCGAAAGACCCACTCGTGTCATCCATGGGGGCGCGCCCATCCTTCTGGTTCGTCGTGGAGATCGTCTCTTTGCCATTGCTGAAACATGCTCTCACTTTGGCGCGCCGCTTTCAGAAGGCAAACTGGTGGGCGACAGTATCGTCTGTCCATACCACGCCTCTAAATTTGCTTTAGAGGACGGCCGTGTCCTCGACGGACCAGCAGTTCACCCTCAGCCGTGCCTGGAAATCCGAGTGCGCGACGGGCAGATTGAGGTCCGTAAGACTTAGCTGAAGGACTCCGAACTGGCGCTTGGCGTGAGCACCCATAACGGGCATTACCCGGCGCGTCGCACCTGCAACTCCTCAAGGGATGGTTTTACGAAGGCTCGGATCAATGCGGCGACCTCATCTGCAGCCGTGTCCAATGCGAAGTGACCGCCGTCGAGAACGTAAACTTCAGCGCTTGGAACGTCTCTGCGGTAGCGCTCAGGTTCGCCGGAATCGAACGAGGACTCGTACTTACCCCAGAGAACCAGCAGGCGTGGCTGCTTCTCGCGCATCCATGCCTGCCACTTCGGGTACGAATCCACATTGGTGCGATAGTCGTAGAAGAGGTCGCTTTGAATTTCCGCCTGCCCTGGCTGACTCAGGAATGCAAACTCATCCGTCCACAGATCAGGGTCGTAACGCTCCACGTTTGGATCATCTCCGACATGGCGCGTTCGCGCTGCCGCGAGCGACAACAGATTCGTACGAAGCGCGCTTTCATTCGCAACGCGATCGGCCCAATAGGCTCGCCGTGTCTTCCACCTCCCCCCCAGACCCTCGTTGTGTGCAACGGCGTCCTGGACGATTAGCGCCTCGATTCGGTCCGGGTTTGCCAAGACCATGCGAAAACCTACTGGCCCCCCGTAATCCTGCATATAGAGCGTGTAGCTCGAAATCCCGACCGCTTCGGTGAAAAGACTCGTGATCTCGGCAAGGTGATCGAACGTATACGCGAATTCCTTCGGATCAGGCCAGTCGCTGTGTCCGAAGCCGGGGTAATCGGGCGCGACAAGGTGATAGCGGTCGGAGAGCCTTGCGAACAGTGGCTCAAACATCCGCGAAGATGATGGCAGTCCGTGCAGCAGTAGCAGCGTTGGCGCGTCTTTCGGGCCAGCCTCTCTGAAGAAGATGGAGAGTCCGTTGATCCGTATCGGGCGGTAGGAGGTAGGGTACCTCATGACAATTCCTTTCGAGCGCGCGACCAGCGCTCGCAGAATTCAGTAACGACGTGGGACTCGTTCATGCGGCTAACTTCCATTCGGGCAGTGTCACCCTCGACCGATCCGCGAGTCGAGCCGATGCCGCGATTGTGACTGAGTGCCAATTGCGAATCTCCGACCGAGGTGGATCGTCCAGTAGGTCAGATTCATCCAGCCATTCCTTTTCCGAAATTCTGGCCCGCTCTGGTCCGTACAATTCCGTCACTGCACGAACGAATACTGAAAGCTCACGTTCCTCCATTTGCATCTGGTCGTCATAGATCGAGAGCGAAAACAAATCGTTATTCATCGCTGGCCCTCCCAGGGGCAAACACCTTGGCGCTACGGTTTAGGAGCGTACTGGGTGAAGACATAGTCACGAGCCTTGATAGGCACGTGACAGGGGAAACAGGTTTTCAACGTGGTTGCGTCGGCGTCAGGTTTACCATCTTTGAATTGAGCGAACCCCCAGCCGCCCGTTGCAGCGTATTTCTTTGAGTCCTTGACCATAAACTGAACGTTCGTGGCGGATCCGGCGACGAAAGATTGGGAGCGGCCAAAGACTTTGTTGTTTTCGTCCGATGGAACGTAAGTCCACGCCAACCGGGCGATGATTGTGCCGTCCGGGAATGGAAGCTTCCCTTCGCGATAAGCCTTGATCGCAACATCGTTGCCCAGAACGGCGCGAAGATCATTGAGGTTGCCCTCTTCGTGGGCCACTGAGATCAACTTCCAGTCGCGGTAACCGGGTGGAATTTTGACTCCGAAGAGCGGCGCGGTCGCACCATCAGCACCACCAGACGCGGACGCCTTGAAAGCGACTACACCGGCCACTGCTGCAATTGCGACTAGCAGGAAAGCGAGACGTCTCATGCGATCTCCTTTGTTCGACGCCCAGGCCCTGAATGAAGCCCAGCGTCACTGCATCTTTACCCTGTGGTTGGCCCCGCCAACTTGGCGCGAGCGGTTTAGAGTTTCATGCTTGTGCCGACGTCGGAAATGGAAGTCTCCTTACTACGTCAGCCGAAAGTGAAGCAAAATGCTTCGGCACCTGAATCCACAAAATTGATCGTGAAATCTCTATCTACAATAGGTTTTGACTGGCGGATCAGTTGATACATTCGCGGCTCTGACATCGTGCCGTTGCCTTGCTCATCAATATCAATGCCATGTGCGGAGCCGGGAGCGCGTCCATCGATCAGGACTCGAAAACGTACGTGCTTCCCCGGCACTGAAGGTCCCATGATGAGGTTCACGTCACGTGCGTGAAAACGGTAAGTAAGCTGCCCGGTCGCATCGTTGTGTTGCGACGCGTCCTCCCGGATCGTCCAACCACCTGAGAGAGCCCATTGATTCAGTGATAGGTGTGCGGGATTGGCGTACGCATGAAGCTTCTCTCGCACCAGCCCACCAGGAGACGCAAAACCTTCCGATTTTCCGTATCCGGTGTAATTTTCCGGGGACCTCAAATCGTCCCAATCAGCCGCTGCCTCGGGCCCTTCACCAGTGACAGACACCAACCCGGCAACGATACCGCTCGCACCAGCCTCGGCCAGCAACTGTTTGATCACTCTTTCGGACTGTTCGTAATCGCCCTCGCCGAATTGATGATGCCGAATGCGACCCTGTGTATCCACAAAATAGAGGGCAGGCCAGTATTCATTGTTGAAGGCGCGCCAGACAGCATGGTTGCTATCAACCGCGACCGGATACTGAACAGGTATCTCGCTTGCCGCCCGGCGTACATTGTCGATGTTCTTTTCGAACATGAACTCAGGAGAGTGCACGCCTATGACGACCAGACCACTATCCTTATATTTCTCCGCCCAAGCGCGAACATACGGGACTTGACGCCGCCAGTTGACGCAGGTGTAAGTCCAAAACTCAATCAGCACTACTTTCCCTCGCAGGTCAGCCGCCTTTAATGGATCCGAATTGATCCACCCGATGGCACCGTCGAGAGGAGGCATGTTGCCTTCCACCGCCAATGAACTTGTGTTCGCCATTTGCGCAGTGCTCGCTCGCGTGTCTGATATAGCCGTCCTGCTGAGCAGCAACGCGATCAGCGTGCCGAACGCGCAAAGTGCCGCAGTGATTTCGATTGCGGAAATGAAGGAGTAAGAACCGCGTCGGCTTCCGTTCGGTTGTTGCGACATGTCCTCCCCCGAGCGAACTATTTCGTGTCCCATCTTCGCTGTACTGTGTTGTCCGGCACCTTGGCTGCATGAATCCCGTTTTACGGAATTTTGTGTGTACGCCCCACTAGCCGGGCACAAGAACTCCACTCGGCATTGCTGCCAAGCAGCTTTCAATTCATATGTGTCATACGCGCTTGTGGTGTCCTGCCCTGGGGTGGACACTCGTCAGTACAGCAGGTAAATCCCAGTCTTCCAGTAGGGAGTGGAAACTAGCATCAGGATTCACGACGGGGCGGCTGCGTTGCCCACTTTCTGGCTCTAGGCGTTAAAAGATGATCGATTTACGGAACTGGCGCATGCTGCGCCAGCCTGGCGGAGTAAGTGGGTGGTTCAGAAGCCCACCTGACGTGAACTTGCGATGTGTCAGTTCGTCATCGCGGCTTCGCCTCGCGACTAAGCGCTTCAGGATTTTTTGCCCGAACTGCCTTGAGATACCATCATTGGGATCGCGGCTTTAATAAGTAGCCAATGTGTTGCATTTGACGGCAGCTCAGAACTTCAGCGCGAGACTCGAAAAACATTACCGCGCTCCGAGCGGCTCCCACAGCTTCGCTGGCTCCCGCAGGTCGATGCGCTTATACTTAGCAGAATCTGAATGGAATCTACGGAAAGGAAGAATTACTGGCCATTTTTCCGCAAGCTACTGTTTATTCGAGACATAGCTTGCGTGACATAAGTCTTGGGGTGACACGAGAAACCGGCAGAGCTTGACACACGTGGCACGGAAAATTGGCAGTAGACAAAGAGGAGAGAGGCACATACATGGCGAAGAGCGTAAACAAAGTCATCCTGATTGGAAACCTGGGCAAAGACCCCGAGTTGAAGCATACAAGCGGCGGCACCGCCGTAGCCAAGTTCACCTTGGCCACCAACGATCGCTTCAAGGACAAAGACGGCAATTGGCAGGATCGCACCGAGTGGCACAACATTACCTGCTGGGCCCGCCTGGCTGAGATCGCCAGCGAGTACCTCAAAAAGGGCCGCACCGTGTATATCGAGGGCAGCCTGCGCACCGATAGTTGGGATGATAAACAGTCCGGTCAGAAGCGCTATCAGACCTACATCAACGCCAGTGACCTCGTCCTCCTCGGCGGCGGACGCGGCGAAGACGGCGGCAGCCGCGGCTCTTCGCGTGGCAGCGACTTCGATCAGAGCGCTCCCAGCGAGTTCGAATCCGCGCCTTCTCGCGCCACGGAAATCACTGACGACGACATACCGTTCTAGGATCGACCTGATTCTGCAATACGAAGGGTGGAAGAGCTTGGCTCTTCCACCCCTTTCTTGCCTCCCGCGGTTACTTCTTCACCGTAAACGTTGTCGAGTACTGCGTGTTCTCCCACGCCAACTTCACTACCCCACCGCCCGCCGCATTCGCTCCTACCGACATTGTGAACTGACTAGCGGGGCTTTCCGGCGTTTCCTTCTTCAAATCAATTCTGCCCACGTCCATCGCCGGATCGTATACCTGCTTAGGGTCTTTCGAATTCATGCCCCATTGGCCGATCTGTTTATTGACAATCAGCTTGGCCTTGCCGTCCTCCGTCGGCAATGTCCAGAGCGTATACGCGCCTGCTGGAATCGTGAGTCCACCCAACTCGATTGGCTTTTGAGTAATCAGCAGCGTGGCTTCATCCGCGCCGGTGCGCCAGACCTGGCCGTAGGGCACCAGTCCTCCCCATATTTTGCGGACTTCGCCGGTCCCCGGATGCTTCGTGTATGGCCGTCCATAAACGATGGTGACCCGGTTGCCATCCACCACGGCGCTGATGGTCTCATGCGGGCTGAGGCGTTTCTGTTGTGCGGCCGCCGTCAACGTCAATGCGATGGTGGCCGCCAGTAGAACGAGTGTGAGTCTCAGTTTTTTCATGCGGACATCATAGCTCTTTCCCTTCATTGCGGCGAAAGCAGGGCAGCTGATTGCGAGCAAAATCCGCCGGCTCTCTCATCCGCGCTATCATTGAAGCTTGTGCGGGTGGCCGCCACTCCGGCCTTACGCATGCAAACCCGCTTTTTCGGAGCTCTCAAATCCATGCCCATTACCACTCTCTTTCTCGATCTTGGCGGCGTTCTACTCACCAACGGCTGGGACCGCCACTCGCGCGAGCTTGCGGCCAAGACCTTCAACCTCGACCGCAAAGAGATGGACGAGCGCCATCACCTCACATTCGATACCTATGAGGTTGGCAAGCTCACCCTCGACCAATATCTCAGCCGTGTCATTTTCTATGAGAAGCGCGATTTCACCCGCGATGAGTTCCGCGAGTTCATGTTCGGGCAATCCAAGAGCTTTCCTGAGATGATCGATCTCATTCGCCAGCTCAAGCAGCGGTACAAACTCAAGATAGCCGTGGTCAACAATGAAGGCCGCGAACTCAACGAGCGCCGCATCCAGACCTTCCGCCTCACTGAATTCGTGGACTTCTTCATCTCGTCCTGCATCGTTCACGTGCGCAAGCCGGATGAAGACATCTACCGCATCGCGCTCGATATCGCCCATGTCGCGCCCGAGCACGTTGCCTATCTCGATGACCGCCTGATGTTCGTGCAGATAGCGGAAAGCCTTGGCATTCGCGGCGTTCATCACACCAATTACGAATCAACTTGCGCCAGGTTCGCCGCTCTTGGACTGAAACTCCAGTAGGCACCCGCCTCGTGACAGACGCCGAACCATCTTGGTCCGGTGAAATAGCGGCTTTCTTCAACCAGTAAAAAGGCGGTGCCCGCGAATGGGCACCGCCTTTTGTCCGCAATTCAATCTTGAATCCTGAAACCCCGGGGCCGGTCCCTTCAGTCCAGATCGCCCTGTTCTACCACCACGTTCTCGCGCACAATCAACCGGTTTGCGGCCATCTCCTTCAGCCGGGGCATCACGCGTTGCACGTGCTCATCCGTATCCACAAAGCTCACCACCACCGGCAGCTTCCCGCCAGCATCCACCAGCGTCGCCGTCTTCAACCTCATCCGGCCCATGAATCCCGCAACCGCGTGATACGCCACCGCGCCGAATACATTCTCCTCGCGCAGATACTTCAACACCTGCAGATGCAAGGAGCGGCGTTCCCACTGATCGTCTTCGTGCAGATACATTGTGACCTGTACAGCCATCTTCGCTTCTCCCCGGCCACCTGGCGTGAGCTCAGTTCCGCCCGCCATTATATGCTCCGTGCAATCATTGCACCCGCCAAAACCCCTGCCAGGCACAACACATTGTTCATCAGCACGTTTGATGCAAATAGCATGTAGTGCCCTTGCTCAAACAGAGAGAAGCTTTCAAACGCATAGCTCGAAAATGTCGTATAGGAACCGCAGAATCCAATGGCGATCAGCAACCGCCAGCGCGGGTCCGGCAGCGCGCGCTCCGTGCTCCATACCAGGAAGAGTCCCAGGATGAAGCTACCCGAAACGTTGATCAGCAGCGTGCCATAAGGAAAAGCCGCCGACGCAACCTTCGCGACGAAGCGGCTCACAAAGTATCGGGCGCTGGCACCCACAATGGCGCCAATGGAGATCCAGAGATAGGCAATCACGAGTCGGAGTTCTCCTGGAGTTCGACTGGTAGGAGTCATCAGCCGCACTCACCCGGGCGAGCGCAACGGTTGAAGGCGAACTCCATCGCCTGCGTTTATTCTAGCAATTCTCCAGGCACAATGTCAGCCGGGATGCGCTCTGCGGCATGAATGTTGGCTCCCGAGTGCCAGGTTTTTAGTACAGCGCTCTCCTCCTCCAAATTCACGTCCTGGGACAATTACATTCGCTCCCACGCCTGCGCTACACTCCCTCGCTGCTCACCGGAGGTTTCACCTTGCGTCAACGCATCGCCACCCTTCTCGCGCTCTCTCTGGTCACACCGACATGGCTCTTCGCCGACTTTCAATACACCGAGTCCACCAAGATCTCCGGCGGCTCACTCATGAGCATGATGAAATTTGCGGGAACCTTCAGCAAGCAGGCCCGCCACATCGGCGATCCCATCGTGTCCAGCGTTTACGTCAAGGGCAACCGCATGGCCCGCGTTGATTCCGACCACACCGAAATCGTCGATCTCGACCGCGAGACCATCACCCACATTGACCATCAGAAGAAGCAGTATTACACCATCACCTTTCAGCAGATGAAGGAGCAACTGGAAGCAGCCCAGCGCGAGGCCGCCCAGCGCCAGCGTGAGCATCCCCAGCCCGAGCCAAAGCCCGAGGCCACGCCTAACACGACAGATGTAAAGTTTGACGTCGCCGTCCGCAACACTGGAGTCCAGAAGGAATACAGCGGCCTCAATACCACCGAGTCGATCCTCACTCTCACCATGCAGGCGACGGACAAGAACACTGGGCAGTCCGGCAACATCGCCATGACCAATGACCTTTGGCTCACTCCCGAGATTCCCGGTTATCAAGAGGTCCGCGAGTTCAACGTTCGCTATGCCCGCAAGCTTGGCGACGTCTATGGCAGCGTCGCCGCTCCCATGGTCGCCTCCATGCAGTCGCAGATGAAGCCCGGCTCAACCCAGGGCATGGGAGAGATGGCGAAAGAAGTTTCCAAGCTGAAGGGAGTTCCGATTTACACCGTCATGCGCATGGGCAGCACTGCTGACGGCAAACCGCTTCCCGCCGCCTCTGAAGCCCCGCTCCCGGCCAGCAATCAGAATGCTGACATGCCATCCAAGGGAGACCTTGCCAAGCAGGGAGCCAACGATGCCGCGAACAATGCGGCCAATAATGCCATAGCCAGCAAACTCGGAGGTTTCGGCAGCATGGTGGGCGGCTTCGGCCGAAAGAAGAAAGATCCGCCCCCACCGCCGCCGCCCGCCGACGATGCTGCCGCAGCACAGCAGCAGCCCACCAGCATGGTCCTGATGGAAACCGTGAGCGAGATGAGTGGCTTCTCCTCGGCACCCGTGGACACCTCGCACTTCCGTCCACCGGATGGCTACCAGCAGATCCCCATTCCCACAAAATAAATGAAGCCCGACATCCGCTATCCCGCGGCGAATGTCGGGCTTCATTTTCTAAACCTGTTTGGCAGAAGCTGTAACCGCGGGTGCCCCACCTTCGCCGCGCGTCTTTTGCGCGGTTAAGGTGGGAGACAGGACACACCAACTCAGGAACCGCTCTAAAGGCTACTTTTTCTTCAGCCGCTCCAGCACCGCTCCCGCTACCAGCGGAAGCGCGACGGTTGCGTCGTCAAACACTTCGGCAAACTGCCCGCCCTCTGCCGGAGGAACGAACTTGCCCCATGAGATCGCTTCGCTGTAAGGCGAGCCGCTCAGTCCGCCCCAATGAACCGGCTCCGGACAGATGCGCAGTCCATAGTGATAACGCTTCAGCGGCAAATCTTCGCCACCCCGGCGATGCCGCAACTCAATGTACGGACCAAACTGCTGCGTCCAATTGCGCGGCACGCCTCCGCCAATCGTGAAGATCCCCAGCCGCGTCTGCTCCAGGTTCTTCTCCGCAAAGTGATTCAGATCGAGGAACGGATCGAAGCGGATCAGTTCCCTGCCCTGCTTCGCTCTCTTGCGATTGTGCAACGCCACATCCAGCCCCATCTCGGAGTCGGTAAACGCCGGGATGTAAACCGACACTCCCTTTTCATAGGCCGAGCGCAGAATGCCGCGCCCCTCTGCCTGCTCGGAGAGGTGCTTGCCGATGGCATGAGTGAACTTGTATGAGCAGAGAGTCTCGACGGCGTCCCAGGATTCCAGCATCTGGGCGACAATCGCCTCCACGAAGTTCAGGTTCGTCTCCGGCTCCAGCGTGTCATACACGCGGTTGTACCCTGCTTCGTACAACTCCACGTCATTCATCTTTTCGTCCCACACAAAATGGGACTTCCCCGCCGCCTCCACCAATCCGTGCGCCATCAGCGCTCCGGTGGAGACAATGGCCTTCACAATGCCCGTGTCGATCAGGTCGGAGACGACCAGTCCCTGCTTGGCCACGGTCATCGCACCCGCCAGGGTCATCACGATGAACGCCTCTTTGTCGCGAGCCATTGCTTCCAGCACATCTGCCGCGTGGCCAATCTGGCGCCCCGTAAAGGCCGTCTTGCCCATGGCGCGAACCAGGTCATCCACCGTGGTGATTTTGGAAAGGTCCAGCGGTTCGAGCGCAACAAGCTTGTCTGAGATTGGATCGTGCAGCTCGCGCTCAATGCCCGAGCCTTCGTCGTGCGGATTGCCACAATTGCCGTGAGTCACTTACACACCTCTTTAATTTCTGAGTAGATCGAACCTCAAGGATAAATTATGGGCCATGCCCGGGCAAGGAAGCACAACCGGTTGAGACGTTTCACGCTTCTCCGGAGATTTGTAGGGGTCCTTCGCTAGTCTCAGGATGACACTTCATTTCTTGATAACTCCATCTTTGTCGTGTCTCTCTTAGAGCTCGGGCGCACAGACCAATCCATGCAGGCGTAGGTGGCCATGATGATGAGGATGGGGTCCATGGCGTGGCGATAGTCGTAGCTGGGGTGGGTGACGTAGTAGGGAGCGGGGAAGATTAGCAGGAACCAGAGCATGGGCCAGAGCAAGGAAGCGAAGCCGTTGCGGAAGGCGCGAAAGAATCCGGCACCGGCAAGCAGGGTGATGATGGTGAAGTAAGCGGTGGCTAGGAACTCCATGGGCTCGGCGCTGAGATAGTAGGGAGTGAGGCTCCAGAAGCCGGTCCAGACGAAGAGGGTGCGGCGGGCGGTGAGGGTGAGAAATTCGCGGGGATGGTTGCGGAGCCAGACGTTGGCTTCGATTTTTTTTGCGTCCATGTAGGCGAGTTCGCCGAGCGAAGCCCACTGCTGGCGCTCGATGGCGGAGTTGGAGGGGTGGACAGCGTCGGGACAGGGGAGGCGGTCGTCTCCATTGTTGCCGACGTGGACTTCGAGCCAGAAGTTATCGCGCATGGGGATGAAGCGATGGAACTGCTGGTAGTTGCGAAGGGTCCACGGCGAGATGAGGGCAAAGAACAGGAGCGCCGCGGCCGTGGACTGCAGGAACCATGGGCGATGTGCGCGGCGGTGACGAATAGCGAGCCAGAGTCCGAGGAACGGAAGGGGCGCGAGCAACGAGGGGCTGGTGAGTCCGGCAAAAGCCCAGAGAGCGGCCCAGAGAAGCCACGGGCGATAGTTGGCTGCGCGGGAGTTGTCATTCGCCTCACTGTCATTCACGACGTAGGTGGCCCAGAGCAGGCAGGCGGCGAGGAGGGTGGTGAGTGTGTTCTCCCAGATGCGCTCGCCAGCGAGGTAGATGGAGTAGGGAAGCAGGGTCCAGACCCAGGCGGAGATGTTAGCCGTGCGAGGGCCAAAAAGGCGGCGGGCGATGGCGCGGACGGGGAGAGCGGTGAGAGCTCCGAAGAGAGCGTTGAGCGCGAGGATGAACCAGGCAGAAGCGGCGGTGTAGAGGCCGAAGAGCTTGAAGCCCGTGGCGATGAGCAGCGGGTAGACAGGGGCCACCCAGGCGGTGGGCCCGGAGGGCTGATAGATGGGTGAGGCGAAGCCGTGGCCTTCGTAGAGGGCGCGCGCGACGCGTCCCATCTCCCAGCCGAAGCGCCAGTGATCGAGCGCGGGATTCAGGTGGTAGCGGTACTGGTAGGCTACCGAGCCGAGGCGCAAGAGGAAGCCAATGGAGACAAAGATGGCTCCGCTGTGCTTTCGGAAAACGTGCATGAATGTTCTGAGGCGGATTGTGTTGCTGGAGTTGGCAGCGGGAGTTGGGAAGGGTGGCAGGTGCTCGGGACAGAGAAGGAAAAACAAAGTCAACGACCCCGCCCTAACCAGAGGAAGGTTAGGACGGGGCACCCTTAATGCAAAGTCAACTGCCCCACTCAAGCCAGCAGAGGGCTTGAATGGGCCACCCGGTCTTCTCGGGTGACCCGGCCCGTTCTCTATTCGTAGCGGAGGGATTCGGTGGGTTGCAGTTTGGACGCGTTTCGCGCGGGCAAGTAGCCGAAGAGAACTCCAGTGGCGCAGGAGACGACAAAGGCGATGATGACCGACGGGATGGAGATGGGAATTCTGAGTCCAACTTCGGGTGGAATGAGCGGCTCGACAATGATCTTGATGCTTACGGCAATGGCGATGCCGATGAGGGCTCCGAGTCCGCTGATGACGAAGGCTTCGATGAGGAACTGGTAGAGGATTTCGTCGCGGCGCGCGCCGACGGCTTTGCGCAGGCCGATTTCGCGGGTGCGTTCGGTGACGGTGACCAGCATAATGTTCATGATGCCGACACCGCTGATGGTGAGGGCAATCATGCCGACCAACATCAAGACGATGGTGAGCGCCATGGATATTTTGCGAGCCGCCTCAAGAATCGAGGAGAGGTTCTGGACCTGATAGACGGATCCAGCGGAGTGGCGGCTCTTGAGCAGCGACTGCACGGCCTGGGTGGCTTCAGGAACGCTGTCACCGGTAGCGGCCTGGGCGTAGAGGGTGCGGACGTAGTCGTTGCCGGAGTAGTACTTCATCAGTCCGAAGGGAATGAGGACGGATTGCGACGCGATCTCCGATTGGCCGAAGGTGGCAACGCGCTCGCGGAAGACGGCAATGATGGTGAAGGTCTGCTCACCGACACGGAGCTGGCGTCCGATCATAGGGCCGGGCGGGAGCTGGCGGGCGAGGTCCTGCGTAATGAGGCACCCCTTGGCACCGGTGGTCTGGTCGAGATCGTCGAAGAAACGGCCTTCAAGGATGAGAAGGTTGCGAATTCTCTGGAAGCCCTGGGTGACTCCGACGAGCGCAACCGCCTTGCTTTGGCCATTGATCACGACGCTGGTGGGCATGTCATAGGTGCCAGCGACCTCGATGATGTGTGGCAGGTGGCGGGTGGCATCAAGGTCATTGACGCTGATTTCGTCAGATTGCGAGCGGGAGTTAGCGGTTCCGCCAGAGTAAGTAGCGTAAACGATATTGGAACCAACACCTTCGATTTGCGCCAACACATAGGTTTTGCCGATGAGGGCAATAGTGACCACGAGGACGATGCACGCGGAGCCAATCACCACGCCGAGCATCGTAAGGGCGGCCTTTACCTTGTTGGCGCGCAGGGCGTCAAACGCTACCTGCCATGTCTCACGGCTGATCTTCGCCATGTAATCCCTTCAATAGGTTCTACAGACAGTTTGATTGACGAGGCGGAGTGAATGCAAGGGGCTGCAGGTTTCGAGATTGCAAAGTTTAAGTGGTGCGAAGCTTTGAGGATGAGGACAAAGGACAATCACCGAAGCATTCAGGGCGGGAAGTGAGAGCATCTAAAGTGAGCAGAAGTGGCGGCCTGTGCCTGCCCTGCCCGGTGACGGCTCGTGACTGTTCAGCGCGGGATTTTCCCATTTGGCCTGCAAATTGTGTCTGGGAATGAAGCCGGATGGTAGTATCGAAATGGATCCTTATGCCTTTGAAAACATTGTTCCTTAACCCCCCTTCGTTTGAGAACTTTGATGGCGGCGCCGGTTCGCGCTGGCCAGCCACGCGCGAGATCGAGTCGTATTGGTACCCGGTCTGGCTTGCCTATCCGGCGGGAATGCTGGAGGGCTCGCGGTTGCTGGATGCGAACCCACATCACGTCAGCGCAGACCAGACTATCGAGATCGGGAAAGACTTCGATTTCATGGTGCTGTTTACGAGCACGCCAGGCTTCGAAGGCGACGTCAAACTGTCGGGGCTGATGAAGAAAGCCAATCCGAAGCTGAAGGTCTGCTTCGTGGGGCCGCACGTAACGGTCTCGCCGGACCATGCACTCAGCCATCCGGAGATCGACTTCATTGTGCGCCGCGAGTTCGACTACGCGGTTGTGGAGTATGCGAACGGCAAGCCGCTGGCGGAGATTCTGGGCGCGAGCTATCGCGACGCGAACGGCAAGGTGGTACATAACCTGGACCGCCCTGCGGTGGAGAATCTGGACGCGTTGCCGCACGTGGTGGACGTCTACAAGCGCGATCTGGATGTGACCCGCTACAACGTGCCGTTCCTGCAGCATCCGTATGTCGCTTTGTATTCGACGCGCGGCTGCCCGGCGCAGTGCACCTTCTGTTTGTGGCCGCAGACGCACTCCGGTCACGCGTGGCGCAAGCGCTCGTCTGACGATATTGCCGCCGAGATGGTGAAGGCGAAGGCTTACTGGCCCGAGGTCAAGGAATTCTTCTTTGACGACGATACGTTCAACATCCAGAAGGCTCGCACGGTGGAGTTGTGCGCCAAGCTGAAGCCTCTGGGATTGACCTGGAGCTGCACGTCTCGCGTTACTACCGACTTCGAAACCTTGAAGGCGATGAAAGAGGCGGGATGCCGGTTGCTGATTGTGGGCTTCGAGTCCGGCGATCCGCAGATCCTGAAGAACATCAAGAAGGGCGCAACCCTGGAGCGGGCGCGGCAGTTTGTGAAGGATTGCAAGAAGCTGGGGCTGACGATTCACGGCGACTTCATCCTGGGACTGCCGGGTGAGACGCGCGAGACGATTCGCCGGACGATTGATTTTGCCAAGGAACTGAACGTGGAAACGATCCAGGTCTCGGTGGCACACGCCTATCCGGGGACCGAGTTCTACGACTACGTGAAGGAAAACGATTTCATCATCAAGCAGAACGACATGGTGGACATCGGCGGACACCAGGTAGCGCACGTGCAGTATCCGGGGCTGCCCGCAGATTATGTGATGGAAATGGTGAACCGATTCTACGATGAGTATTACATCTACCGTCCGAGAATCTGGGTGCCGATTGTGCTTGGCGCAATGTTCAAGAGGGACGACCGGAAGCGGCTTTACAAAGAAGCCAGGGAGTTTCTGGCATTGCGTACGGCGCGCAACAAGGCCGTGCAGGAAACGCGAGCGAAGCAGGCTGCGAGAGAAGCGGAGACTGCAAAAGTCTAAGAGACAAGTTGCGCAGGTTACACAGGTTGCGCAGGTTACAAAGGTAAGAGCGAAGGCCCGCGGAGATCGCGGGCCTTTTGCTGTGCGCGGATAAAACAAAGTTAGTCGGCAATGGTTGGGGCAGCGGCGGCTTCGGCGTTGGCCTTGACGCGGTTGCGCCAGTGGCTCTGCACAAAGTAAACGACGCCGATGGCGAGGACGAGAACGATGATGGCGTCGAAGCGATGCATCCACTGCTTGAGGCGGGGATCGGTGTCCCAGTGCTCGCCCAGTTTGTATCCAACATAGGCCAGCACGTAGCACCAGGGCCACGATCCAGCAAAGGTGTAGAGGTGGAACTTGCCGCGCGGCATGCGGGCGATTCCGGCGGGCAGGGCGATGAAGGTACGCACGACGGGCAAGAGGCGTCCGAGGAATACGGTGATGCTGCCGTACTTCTTGAAGAAATGTTCACTCACATCGAGGTCGTGACGATTCATCAGGATGTACTTGCCGAAGCGCTCGATGAGGGGGCGGCCACCGTAGGCACCGACCTCATAGGCGAGTATCGATCCGAGGTTGCAGCCGATGGCTCCGAGGGTGGCGACCACGGCGAGCGATGAGAAGCGTCCGGAGTAAACGAGGTATCCGGCGAAGGGCATGATGACTTCGGACGGCAGAGGGATACAGGCGGACTCAATGCCCATCAGGACCATAATGCCGGGATAGCCAAGGGAAGAAATCACGACCTTGATGAATCCGGCCAAGGCGAGGAGGATGTGTTCAATCATGAAAGGCTAAAACTCCATCTGCGGGTCCTGCGTAAAAACGTAACCGGGCAGAAGCATCCCTTGCGGGGTCTTGGTAATCTTGATGCGGCGAGTCTCAACCGTGGGGGCGGATGCGTCTGCGGGGCGCAGCATGGCGAACTGAGAAAATACTTCGTTATAGACCTTGGTGACCAGAAAACTCTGTCCGCTGGCTTCTTCGCGCCATACCTGTCCGAGTTGGATCGTCTTCACTGCCATATAGTTAGCCTAAAGTGTAGCCCCCGCCGGGTCAACTGAATCGGCGACGGCTACTGAATTAAGTCCCGTTATGGCCTTTGCGGACGGCCAGAGGGTGCGGGACGAGTTTTGGGTAGCGCTTTCGGCGTTTTTCCCTCCAGCAGGGTGGGCAGCTCAGATGCTCCGCAGCGCAGGCCGACGTAGAAGGCTCCAAAGTTGGAAAAGACGCCGCTGACTTCGTCAAAGCGCATTTCGTAGATCAACTTCTTGAAGACCACCGGATCGTCGGCGAAGAGATCGACGCCCCACTCCCAATCGTCAAAACCGATGGAGCCGCTGATGATCTGCTGCACCTTTCCGGCGTAGCGCCGTCCGATTTTGCCGTGGAGATCCATCTGGCGCTGTCGCTCTTCGATGGGCAGGGTGTACCAGTTCTTGAGTTCGCCGCGCTTGCGGTCCATGGGGTAAAAGGTGACGTAGCGGCCCTCGGGCATCTCCGGGAAAAGGCGGACGTGCATGGCTTCGCGCTGGCGGGCCATGGCTTCTTCGAGGACTTCGTTCCATTCGGCGGAGTGAGGCTCAACTCCCTTGGAGACGAGGTCGCGATAGAGCTTGATGGTGGATTCGTATAGGCCGAGCTCGACGACGGAGACATAGGAGATGGCGGGCTCAAGATAGTTGAGCAACTCAAGCTGGTTGAGTGCGAGCTGCGCCTGGTTGAGCGCCTCGAAGTCATTGCGGAAGTGGATGAAGAGCAGGTCCCCCTTGTGTCCGAACATGGAGAACAGGGCGGACCCGGCGGTTTCCATTTCAGCAAGAGCGGACTGTGCCTGGGCGGTGATGCGGGCGCGGTCGGCGGCGGAGGCGGCACGCCATTGGCTCCATCGGAAACGGAACATCTGGTGCAGAACGGCTGAACCTTCAAGAGTAAGGGGAACGGCGGGCAATTCAAGATTCAGGGCGGGATCGGTTGTGCTCATAAGTTTTGGATTATCCGAGTACCGGGAATGACTTTGTTTTTCAATTGTAGCGGAAAGGTTTCAAGGTTTCGCAGGTTTCAGAGGTTTCAAGGTTGAAGGCAAGGGCAAGGGCAGGAGCAAGGGCAACAGCCCCACTCAAACCAACGGATGGCTTGAATGGGCCACCGGCCAGCGCACGCAGGGAACACGGGGTTTGTTAGTATTGCGGGCATATGGCGACGACGAAGAAGAAGGCCGCGAAGTACGATCCGCTGGCGAAGGAGCGGGTGGCGGAGATTCTCGACATTTTGCAGAAGACGTATCCGGATGTGCGTTGCGCGTTACATCACGAGAATGCGTGGCAGTTGCTGGTGGCGACCATTCTTTCGGCGCAGTGCACGGATGTGCGGGTGAATATGGTGACTCCTGCGCTGTTCAAGAAGTTTCCGACGGCGAAGGCGCTGGCCAAGGTAGAGCCGGAGGCGGTGGAACCGCTAATCATGAGCACGGGGTTCTACCACAACAAGGCCAAGAGCATTGTGGGGGCGGCACGGCGCGTGGTGGAGGAGTTTGGCGGCGCGGTTCCGGAGACGATGGAGGGGCTGCTCTCGCTGCCGGGCGTGGCGCGGAAGACGGCGAACGTGGTGCTGGGTTCGTGGTTCGGGCGTGGCGAGGGCGTGGTGGTGGATACGCACGTGCATCGCATCTCGCGGCGGCTGGAGCTGACGAAGTCGGACGACCCGAAACGGATTGAGCAGGACTTGATGAAGGTGATTCCGCAGGCGAAGTGGATCGATTACTCGCATCAGATTATTCATCACGGGCGGGCGTTGTGCGTGGCACGAGGGCCAAAGTGCGTGGACTGTCCGCTGGAGAAGCTATGCCACGCGGAGGACAAGACGTGGTCCACGGTCCCACAGCATAAGGGTGCGAAGGCGATTAAGGGCTAGGACGGAAGTGAGGCTGCTGGTAAAGCTGAGTGGCTGGGGGTGACGGGTGAAAGCGGCTCTTCAAATTGCAATCGTTTTGTCGGTCTTGGTCCTGATTGGCGCGTCATGTGGACTGGCCATGATGCTTTCGGGCTATGTCATGATCGGGGCGTTTCAGGAGATACCGGGCTCGCCGAGGGCTTCCGGACTGAACCGGGAGCTGCTGTTGTGGATGGTTTTGGTTGCAGCCTCCCTGGGAGGGACGATCGCGCTTCTCGTGGCATATAGGCGATCCAAGCGGATGTTTTAGAGCCGGCTACCCGCAAATGCCGCGGGACGTTTATACTGGCTAGTTGTCTGTGGGGAGACATGCGACTCTTACAAAACATTGCGGCCATTGCCAAGGGCATGAGCATCACCTTTATGGAGATGTTCCAGCCGACTACGGTGGAGAATTATCCGGACGGAAAAGGTCCGATGCGCGGCGCAGTTTTCCAGGAGCGCTTTCGCGGATTGCACGTGCTGCAGCGCGACGAGGATGGGCTGGAGAAGTGCGTGGCCTGCTTCCTGTGCGCGGCGGCCTGCCCTTCCAACTGCATTTACATTGAGGCAGCGGAGAACACGGCAGAGAAGCGGATTTCCAGCGCGGAACGCTACGCCAAGGTTTACAACATTGATTACAACCGCTGCATTTTCTGCGGCTACTGCGTGGAAGCTTGCCCGACAGACGCGATCACACATGGGCACGGTTTTGAGCTGGCGACCTATAACGCGACGAACCTGATTTATCGCAAGGAACAGTTGCTGGCGATCACTCCGGCGCACGAGGGCGATAATGCACGGTTCAACGCAAGCGACGCAGAGAAGATGCGGATGATTGAACGATAAGACCACAGAGTTTGGAGACGGAGGACCGCCTGCGGGCGGTCCACCGTTATTTTGGGCATTGGCGCGAACTTGGTTCAAGAACGTTCCATCTCCTCATACCGATACAACGGCCACCCCGTCCCTGCTGCCTGCCTCACCCGGTTCACCAGCGCACCATAAATCCGCAACCCGGTACGCTCCTCCACCCCAACACGGAACTTCGCCGTGTCATACCATCCGAAGAAGACTTTTCCGGTCTCTACCTCAATCTCTTTCCACGGAATCAGCAGCGGCGGGTGAAACAGTCCGAACGGAAAATTCAGCGTCAAATAAAGCGCCTCAGGATTAGCACCCACAGTGACGCAGTGGTTGTAGTTGCACCACCCTCTCAGTTGCGCACTCTGCCACCCCCATTGCTCGCCATAGAACGGCTCCTGCGCCCGGAAGCGCCGCGCCAACCGTCTCCACCCGCCAATCACGCTCGTCAGATACATCGTTCCAAAGAACATCCCGACGACGAACATCGCAAGAAACACCGCCGCATAAGGCCCAATCTTGTTCATGCCCCACATCCTACCCTGCCCTACCTCGCTTTTCCACGAGCATCACAACTACGGGTGCCCCGTTTCTGCCCGCCTTTGGCAGAAGTGGGTCCGTTGACTTTGTCTTTGTTCTTGTCTTTGTTCTTGTCTTTGTTCTTGTCTTTGTTCTTGTCTTCGCTCTCAACCTTTGAAACTTTGAAACCTTACAACCTTGAAACCTGTAGCTCTCAACTTTCCACCTTTGAAACCTCCCACCCGGTTCCCGCCTCTTTGCTACACTTCCCCCATGCTTCCGCGCCTTGTATTTGTTATCGTCATCTGCATGAGCTCTCTCGCACCCGCGCAGTCTCTTCCCGTGCCGCAGGCTGTCACCGATCCCGCGCAACTCCAGTCCGCTACGGTTGAGAACCTCCAGAAGTTCACCATCCCCATGCTTTACAGCACACGCCTCATCGGAGGCTCAGCCTGGTCGCCCGATGGCACGGCCGTTGCGTTCATCTCCAACATCAGCGGGCGCAACAATCTCTGGACCATCCCTTCCACCGGAGGCTGGCCCACCCAGCTCACCATCAGTGACCAGCGCCAGGCCTCGCCCGCATGGTCTCCCGATGGCAAGTGGATCGCCTACATGAGTGACAAAGATGGCGACGAGCTATGGGACATCTTCCTCGTCAGTCCGCAGTCCGGCGAAGTCACCAACCTCACCGCTTCGCCTGACTCCGCCGACGAAGCTCCCGCATGGTCTCCCGACTCGCACTCCGTCGCCTACATGACCAAGTCCAAGACTTCGCCCAGCTTCGAGATTGACATCATCGACATTGCTTCGCGCCACACCACGCATGTCACCAGGAATTCGCCGCCGCACCTCGGCAACCAGTGGCCCATCTGGTCTCCCGATGGTCGCTCTATCGCCTACACGCAGGAGAACGCCAGCGGCAAGAACTCCAACATCTTCCTCTATGACCTGGCCTCCAAGACTTCAACCTGTCTTACTCCGCATACCGGAGACCAGACCTACTCGGCAGCCGCCTTCTCGCCTGACGGCCACTCGCTGCTCATCACCAGCAACGCTGCCAACGGATACGACAATGTCGCCGTCCTCGACACCGCTTCCCGGCACATCACCCAGATCACCTCTGACAAGTGGGAGATTCGCGCTGGCGGCTTCTCGCCCGATGGCCTCAGCATCTACTGGTCCGCCAATGTCGATGGCCGCGAGGCACTCTATACCCGCTTTCTCTCCGGAGTCGCCGTCCGCCGCCTCGAACTCCCCGAAGGCGTCAACGCATTTGCCGGAGGCCACACGCCCTTTTCGAACGATGGTGAGCGCATGCTCTACAGCCATAGCGGTGCCGCCGCTCCCAACGATCTTCACGTCTTCGACCTCAAAACCAAGCGCTCCATCCAGCTCACCAGCAGCTTTGTCGCCGGACTCTCCGCATCCAGCATGGTCACGCCAACGCTCGTCCACTACCCCAGCAAGGACGGCAAGTTCACCATCTCGGCCTGGACTTACGTTCCCAACAACATCCTGCGCAACGGCAAGTATCCGGCCATCGTCTACATCCACGGCGGTCCAGCCTCGCAGTCCATGGACAGCTTCAATCGCTTCATCCAGTACATGAACAATCAGGGTTATCTGGTGATCGCGCCGAACTATCGCGGAGGCACCGGCTACGGTCGAGAGTTCCAGGAGGGCAACCGTTTTGACGCCGGCGGCGCTGAGCTCGACGACGTTCTTGGTGCAGCCGACTTCATCCAGCACACCGGCTTCGTCGATCCCGCCAAGCTCATCGTCATGGGCGGCAGCTACGGAGGCTACCTCACCATGATGGCCGTCACCCGCCATCCCGAACGCTGGGCCGCCGGAGTTCCCATCGTTCCGTTCGTCAACTGGTTTACCGAGTTTGAAAACGAGGACCCGCAGTTGCAGGAGTCCGACCGCCTCTTCATGGGCGATCCCGTCAAAGACAAGGCCCTGTGGGAGGACCGTTCGCCCATCAACTTCATCACCAAGGTCAAAGCTCCACTCCTCATCCTCGCTGGAGCTCACGACCCGCGCTGCCCTAAAACCGAAGCCCAGCAGGTCGCCGACGCCATCAAAAAGCAGGGCGGCACCGCCATCCTCAAGATTTACGAGAACGAGGGACACGGCTTCGCCCGCGTTGAAAACCAGATCGACGCCTATCAGCGCGTCGCCGATTTCCTCCGCGTTCGCGTTCCCTCCCCCGGCTGCGGCTGCGGAATCGAATAGGCTGTTTCTCCGCACAAACAACAAGGGCTGGCATCATGCCAGTCCTTGCCTTTCAACTCGAACTCCCTACCAGACTGTGAGCGTCGCCTTGTCCACCCACTCGTGATATCCGCCGCCAGTGGCGTTCACGTCGAGCTGCCACTGCGCGCCCAGGTTATCGCCCCAGCCCAGGTACTTGGCCGGCTGCGTCTGGTTCAGGGTGTAAACCACGCCATCCACGACCAGCGTTTTATAGGTGTAGGTGTGCGTGCTGTGATTGGTTGTCATGTACCACTGGATGTGGTGCCACGTTCCCGGCGCGAACTTCTTGCACGGAATCGTGGTGTGAAGCCACTTCTGGGTCACTTCGTTCCAGGTGTCCCACACGCCGGCCCCATAGTTGCACTCGGTGCCGATCATGTAGTTGTACCCGCCCACGAACTGGAAGGCATCGTACTCCAGGGCCTGCGCCGCGTTCACCGATGCGCTATCAAGCTGGACGTAGAAGTCCCAAAGGAAGTTTGTCGCGGCGTTGTTGGCTCCCATCTTGCGATACCACAACGCGTTGCTCCACTTTCCATCGTGGTAGATTTCCATGCTGCGCCCATCGAGTGACGGCGACCCCAGGTTGAACGCCTGCCAGTAAGATCCGCCACCGGCTCCGCCAGCGCAGGCTGGCGTATCGCAGGAAGCCCATCCGCTGGTCATTTGCTCAATCGCCGCCATAACCTTTGCAGTCGTAGGCGGCGCCGGCAACGCGGACTTCGGCGGAGGCGGAGTGGCCGTACCGCTTACCGTAGCCTGCAATGCCTGGCTGCCAAACTCACCGGTCGAGTCCCATGCCCGAACGATGATCTGGTGCGTCCCTGAGGATGCGCTGATGTTGGCGCTAATGGAAGAGCTTGCGCCCGCTGAGGCCACGTCGGCATTATCCAGGTAAATCTGCCATCCGGTGATGGGGTGTGAGCTGCTGGCCGAAGCTTGAATGTGTATGGGTGCGGTAACAGTGGAATAAGAAACAGGGGCCGAAACCGAAACGGAAACTTGAGCGAAGCAAGAGGACGCGAACAAGCAGAGCGCGCCAAGCAATTTGATCTTCAATGTACAACCTCAGATTTGGATGATCCGCCTAGTCTCTCTTCCGAACTTTCTAGCTGGCGGCTGACTTGTCCAATATGAGGCAGTACGGCTCCGCTTCCCATGCGGCAGAACACGGCAGTTGGCTCGGATAACCTACCTAGAACTTTCAGGATCCGGGGGCACAACGGCAGATTCAAGCGTAAATAGATGGGCAGAGTTATGAACCAGAGTTCATGCACTCGGAATGCAGCTTAGCAGGATGGACTTTTGCGCTGCTTTGGTCCGTTCAGAGTTGGGCAGAGTACCTAATCAGAGTAGGCTTTCATCTAGGTATCCCCCCTAGAGACCTTAATCGGCAGCAACGCCGCTTGAGCTCACACTTCTTGTATTTTCGCGGAAACTGCACCGCGTTTTACTTCCAAACCTCTTCCATGCTCGGCGCCCCTGACGCAGCTCCCGGTAGCGTGCTCACGCCCTGCGCGTCCAGCATCAACCGCAACAGGCTCTCATGTTGATAGGTTCCTGTCGCTTGGTAGCCCGCCTTCACGTTCGTTCCCAGCAGCACGGTAGCCACCCGGCCGCCGCCGTCGGTATTGTCGCTTTCGCTCTCGTCAAATGTGATTGCCAGCAACCCGCTCCCTGCAAAGCCTGCATTGGAGAATATCTGCGGCAGCGTATTCTTCAGCCACGTGTCAGCCTGCTGCACTCTTATCGCCGTGGTGCAGGTAGTCACCGTCGGCTCGCAGTTGTGCCCCACGTCGTAGATGTTGCCCACGATCATGCTGAAGTTCGCCAGCGTTCCGCCCGCGTCGGTCGTGAGTTGCGAGAATGGAACAATGTTGTTCGCCGCGGCTGTGCCCTCCACATTGGTGAAGTACGCAAACGGATTGTGACGCTTCAGGTACGTCCCCGTGTCGCCCCCCGTGTAGCCCACGTTGGGAATCCCCTCCGCATACACCTTCCAACTCCTGTTTGTTCCCGTCAGCGCCATCGCAAGGTCAGGCGGCGCAATCGTGCCGGTGAAAGAATCGTTCGTCGTCGCAATCGCTCCGGTCGTCATCATCAGGTAGTTGCCAATCGAGGGATGCACGTTCGCGTAGTAGCTCGTCGCTAGCGCACCCTGCGTCATCAGCGAATTCAGATATGGAGCGTTCGCGCTACCTACCACGTCCGAGTAATTCACGTTCTCCAGCACCACCAGCGCCACGTAGTTCGCTTTCAGGCTGGCCGTGGGGGTTGGAGTTCCACTCGTCGAGCCGCCGCCGCAGCTCACCGCCGCCACCATCGCGCCGATTGCCACCCACCAGACGAGCACACTCTTGGCGGTCACTTTTCTTGGTGACTGACTCCCGCCGCACATACTCCATTCATGGCTTCGCATCGAACCCTCCGTCAAATCCTGAGATGCTTCTACCGGTCGCCGCGAGGTCTCTGCCCTTTCGCAAGATTCCCAATTTCTGGGCGCATTCCATCTTTCCGCAGCGCCGTACTTCCTCCTGCCCTCTTTTTTGTTACGATTGGAGCAGAATCGCGGCCGGCCTAACCGCGGATTCCCGCCTTCGACGCGCGCCATTTGCGCGGCTTGGTGGGAAAGCAGGACACAGCAATCCAGAAATCGCCTTCGCGTTAACTCTGGTATTTTTTCGGAGCCATGATCGCCATGCCATCTTCTACGCCGATTCCCGCAGCCCTTGAGTCTCTTATCGCCACCCGCCAAGCCCGCATCGGCATCATCGGTATGGGATACGTCGGTCTGCCGCTCACCCTCCTCTTCAGCGAGCAGCGCTTCCAAGTGACTGGCTTCGATGTGGACACCACCAAGGTCGACGCGCTCAACTCCGGGGGCTCCTACATCGTTCGCATCCCCGCCACTGAAATCGTGAAGGCCCGTGCTGGCGGCTTCCGCGCCACCAGCGCCTATACCGAGATCGCCGCAATGGACGCCGTCATCATCTGCGTGCCCACTCCGCTCGACCAGTACCACCAGCCAGACCTCAGCTACATCGAGATGACCGCCAAGGCCATTGCGCCCCACCTGCGCGAGGGCCAGCTCATCATTCTGGAGAGCACCACCTATCCCGGCACTACCGAGGAAGTTCTCATCCCCATCCTCGAATGCGGTAACCCCAGCGGCCTGAAAGTGATTCGCAAGCCCGGTGACCGCGGCTTCCACGTCGCCTTCTCACCTGAGCGCGAAGATCCCGGCAATGACACTGTCGCCCGCCGCGATATTCCCAAGGTCATCGGAGGCGTCGAGCCCACGGCCACCACGCTGGCCTCCACGCTCTACGGCACCATCTTCAATCGCACTGTGCCTGTCTCTTCACCCGCCACGGCTGAGATGACAAAGCTGCTTGAAAACATTTATCGCTGCGTCAACATCGCGTTGGTGAACGAGCTCAAGCAGCTCTGCAGCCGCATGGGCATTGACATCTTCGAGGTCATCGACGCTGCCAAGACCAAGCCCTTCGGCTACCAGGCCTTCTATCCCGGCCCTGGACTCGGCGGCCACTGCATTCCCATTGATCCCTTTTATCTGTCGTGGAAGGCCAAGCAGTTCGACTTCCGCACCCGCTTCATTGAACTCGCCGGAGAGGTCAACACCGGCATGCCTTACTACGTCATTGAGAAGACGGCGCTCGCCCTCAACCAGCACAAGAAGTGCCTCAACGGTTCGAAGCTGCTCGTACTTGGCTTGGCCTATAAGCGTGACATTGATGACCTCCGCGAATCGCCTTCGCTCGTCGTCATTGAATTGCTGCGCAAGGCGGGAGCCCAGGTCTTTTACAACGATCCCTTCTTCCCCAGCGTCGGCCGCGGCCGCCACTATGACCTCAACATGACCTGCACTCCGATGGAGAACCTTGGCCAGTACGACGCCGTGCTCATCATCACTGACCACAGCAGCTACGACTATCGCAACATCGTCGCCGAGTCCAAGCTCGTAGTGGACACACGCAACGCGACCAAGGGCATCACCGCCGCCAACATCGTTCACTGCTAATCGAACAAACGGCCGCCTCAGGGCCTGCCTGCCCACATCGCTCCGCGTTCGGGAATGTGGGATGTCGCACGTTACAGGAGCTTGATTTCAGTATGTCCACCTATCTCATCACCGGAATTGCGGGCTTCATCGGCTCGAACATTGCACGCGCTCTTCTCGCCCAGGGAGCCCAGGTGCGAGGCATCGACAACTTCGTCACCGGCAAGCGCGCCAACCTTGAAGACATCAAGGAAGTCGATTTCATCGAAGGCACTATCGAAGATCCTGAGACCTGCGCCCGCGCATGCCATGGAGTGGACTTCGTCTTCCATGAAGCGGCCCTCGCCAGTGTTCCGCGCTCTGTTGAAGACCCTGTCTCGTCCAACTCCGCCAACGTTACAGGAACCCTGAACATGCTGGTCGCTGCCCGCAATGCCCATGTGCGCCGCGTCCTTTACGCCGGATCATCTTCTGCCTATGGCGATCAGCCAACGCTGCCCAAGCGCGAAGACATGGTCCCCGATCCCATCTCTCCTTACGCCGTCAGCAAGCTCGCAGGCGAGCACTACATGCGCAGCTTCACCCGCGTCTACGGACTTGAGACAGTCACCCTTCGTTACTTCAATGTCTTCGGCCCGCATCAGGATCCTTCGTCGCAATACTCCGGCGTGCTCGCCAAGTTCTCATTGGGAATGTTGGAAGGCCGCACGCCCGTGATCTACGGAGACGGCTCCCAGAGCCGCGATTTCACCTTCATCGAAAACGTGGTGAACGCCAATCTGCTCGCCATGGCCGCACCGGCCGAAAAAGTTTCCGGCCATGTCTTCAACGTCGCCACCGAGCAGCGCATCACTCTGAATGACGCGGTGCAGAGCCTTCGCGAACTCACCGGATACAGCGGCGCTGTCGAACATGCTCCAGCTCGCAACGGAGACATTGCTCACTCGCTCGCTGACATCTCGCGCGCTCGTGCAGCGTTCGGCTACAAACCGGCTGTTAGTTTTCACGAGGGTCTTCGTCGCACTCTGCTCTGGTATCGGGGCCTGGCCGCCAGCGCCTGGTAATCTCATTCATGCAAGCCAAAGCCCCACGCTCATTCCGAGCGTGGGACTTTTCATGATTAACCACGGAGTGAATCGTTGGAGGGCGCATGTTGGCAGAGCAGGCAATCGTCTGGGAGCTGTCCTCAACGATTGCCTTGGTGGTCACTCCGGGGCTTCTAACGATTAACAGAAGAGTCAATCGTTCGTCTGCGAGTTCGCGAAGCTGCCTTCCTCGAGCTTCGCTACCGTTTCTTCAGTCACGGGAAGAAACACGGAAAAGACTGTGTAGTGCCGCGGCCCGTCTGTACTGCTGCGCACTGCGATTCTCCCGCCGTGCTTTTCCGCAATTTGTTTGGTCACCCACAGCCCCAGTCCGGTGCCCGTCGCTTCTTTCGTCGTATAGAACGGCTCGAACAAACTACTCAGGTTTTCCGGACCGATGCCGCAGCCGTTGTCGGCAATCGTGACGCGGACTCCTGGCTCGTCGCTGCCGCCCCAGTCGCGTGAGCGGGCTGCCTTCACCGCCAGAGCGCCGTACGGCATCGCGTCGATCGCATTCGCGCAGAGGTTTGAGAATAGCTGCCGGAGTTCGCCAGCGTATCCGAATACGTAGCAATCCTCATACCTGGTGCGCACTGTAATGTGCTTGCCATTCATGCGGCTGGCGTACAGTCCGAGCACGCTTTCCAGCACCTCTCGTACTTTCACATTTTCTTTTTGCGATGAGTCGCGATAGAACCCCAGCGTCTGTCTCGTGATGTGAGCAACTCTCCTGAGTTCTTCGTCAGCTTTGCCGAGGTACCTGCGCAGGTCCTCGCTTGCGGTGGGATCGCTCTTGGCAATCCAGATCAGATTGGTGACGGCTTCCAGCGGATTGTTGATTTCATGCGCCACGGTGGACGCCATCCGCCCCACGGCAGAAAGTTTCTCGGCACGCACCAGCGCTTCCTGCGCCTTCCTCAACTCCAAAAGCGCCAGGTGCTTGCGCTCTGCAAGCCCTCTGAAACGCTGGGTAATTTCAACTCGCTTGCGCAGATCGCGGCGCACCAAAACTCCCGCCAGAATCACGAGAAGCGCCATGAAGAAATGAGAGATTGGAATCGTCAGCAGAAGATAGCGCTCGCTATGCTTTGCCTCCGCGGAACGGGTGGCAAGGAGTTGAGCTTCTTCGGCATTCATCGCGTCAAGCTCTGCGTGCACCGCGTCCATCTTGGTTTTGCCCGCGCCGGTGAGAACCAGTTGCTTTGCAGCCTGGTGTTCCCCCACAGCTTCGAGGGCGATTGCCTGCTCAAAGAAACTCAGCGAGTCCTGCACCGCGCCGCGCAATCGAACGACATTCTGCTGTTGCGCTGAGTTGTCGGCCGTGAGAGAGGCAAGCCGATCGATGTGCCCGGCCAGTTCCGGTTTTCCAAGACGGAAGGGCTCAAGGTACTGCTGTTGCCCAGTGTACAGATAGCCTCGTTCGCTTGCTTCCGCGCTCAACAGGGCCGACAACGTCGCATCGAGCTCAGCGCTAACGACCTGCGTGTGCTCCACCAAGTTGTTCTTCTCGATCAAGTTCCTTGTAGCTAAAAAAGAAGTGACCGCGTTGATGCTCACAACTGCGGTTAACACCACCACTCCCAACCAGATGCCCGAACCCTGGCGCGGTGCGATGGGCGAGGCCAGCAGCGCTGTGCACAGCAGAAGGAATGCGATGGATGTCGGAAAAGACATCGGCGTGTAATGCGAAATCCTGTAGAGGTGCGGCTCAAAGTAGGCGTAGCCCAAGGCTCCGAACAGGGCGACGATGCCGGCGGCAACCACAAGAATCTGGGCAATCCATGCGGCCTTCTCCTCGCGCTTGATGAGCAGCAGGAATGCAATTCCTAGCAATACGAAATCGAACGCCGCGTTCGGCGCGACTCGTCCCGCGTACTGATCTGCCGAATATCGCCAGATCTGCAGGAACAGAGCCTGGTCGATGCCCGTGCGAAAGCTGAGCAGGGATTCACAAAGCGTGGCGCTCCCTAAGACAAGGACAAAGAACCCAAGAACGCCCGCTAGTGTCAGATCCCACTTGCCCGGAGCGTTCCTTATTAAAATCCATGCAAAGCTGCAGGCCAGCAATCCGATGGCGGTCAGCGGATACATCGGCGGCGCGCCGGGCAACACTGCGGCCAACACTGGTATTCTGACGGTCCACCCCACGAGCGACGCAATTGCCAGGGTGACCATGGCAGCATTGGCAGTCCTCGCGGCAGTACGGCGCCAGGGCGCCGACAGAGCTAAGTTGGTTTGGGTTCGAGTCATATGGGCCGAAGTCCGATGCGGGCACAAGCTTGGGGGTGAAACCGAAAGCGCGTGAACTGCCCACTCAATCTCAGGACATGGGAAATGGTAACAGCAGGAGTGCGTTCTTTCTTCATGGCTGGAATTCCAGAGCTGCAACCCCCGCGGGCTGGGAATCCATCGGTTAGATTCACCCTCCGTATTTCCTGCTGCCTCTGGGTATGCAGAAGATCAAGGCTCCTGTGCAAGATTCCGAAACGGGTTCGCTAGTTGCAGTAGGGAATCCGGCAGATGCAAGAAAGCCCCCTTTCGGGGGCTCTATACCATTAAGCTTCTCAACTTAATGGCGGGGTCGACGAGACTCGAACTCGCGGCCTCCGCCGTGACAGGGCGGCGTTCTAACCAACTGAACTACGACCCCGCGTGTTGACGCGGATACTATCTCGACCCCGGTGGGCCGGCGAGCCATTTCCGTCAAGGTTCAGGAAGTGGTGGGCAGTGAGGGACTCGAACCCCCGACATCCTGCTTGTAAGGCAGGCGCTCTAACCAACTGAGCTAACCGCCCTTACGGTGCTCCGTTCACCACTCGTCACAGCGGCTACGGGGCGGCCTATTACGGAACCAACTCGCAAATCGAGTATATGGAAGATTTGGGGCATCGGTCAAACCCAGCTGTGGAAATTCAAACCCGAGCAGAGCCCAAGCTCTGAAGTGTGATGCCCAGAAACTGGCTGATGCCTCTTCTTCCACCTACAGGCAACCCGCAACAAAGGTATTGGGCTCCAATGTTACGGATCGATAAGATTCCTAAGGTCATACTGTTTTATTACCCGGGTGACGAATGAAAGCAATCCTGTTCGTAGACGATCATGAAGTGCTGGCACGCCTGAGCTGCGAAATCCTGCAAATGCAAGGTTATCGCGCCGAATACGCTTACAACGCAAACGATGCTCTGGCTAAGTTCGAGCGCGAACAGTACGACATGCTGGTAACCGATTACCGCATGGAAGGTATGAACGGAGTTGAGCTTGCCCGGCTCATCCACAAGAAGTCGCCTGAAGTTCCCGTAATCATTGTGACCGGATACCCTCCTGAAGATGACTGCGGAGAAGTGAGCGCTTGGCTGGAAAAGCAGGACCTGTTCCCTGCTCTGCTCGACAAGATCAAGAATATCCTGGGCGAAAATGATCCCACGGAATCCTTGAAGAGCGCCTGAGCCGCCCGGCACGGCCATTAAGGGACGGGAATCAACCCGTAAAGAATTCGCACGCTTAACAAATCGCACCACCTCCTATCCGCCTGCTACACTTTTTTCATGAAGCGCCTGATCGTGAACGCCGACGATTTTGGGCTGACCCAGGGAGTAAACCGCGCCATTGTGGCCTGCCACGAGCACGGCATCGTCTCCTCGGCAACGCTCATGGCTACCGGCTCATGCTTTGACGAAGCGGTAGCGCTGGGCTCGGCCTTGCCGGAGCTGAGCGTAGGCTGCCATGTGGTGCTGGTAGACGGCGAACCACTGCTGCCCCCCAGCGAAGTACGTTCGCTGCTGGCTCCGGGAACCTCGCGCTTCTATCACTCCATTGGCGAGGTGCTGGCGGCCGTTGCCAGGGGGCGCTTCCGGCCCGCAGAGATCGAGGCAGAGGCAACAGCACAGATGGCGAAACTGCGAGGCGCAGGCGTTGCGATCTCTCACTTTGACGCCCACAAGCACACCCATATGTTCCCCTCCATTCTGGAGCCTTTGCTGAAGGCAGCGAAGACACAGGGCATTGCGGCAGTGCGCAACCCGTTTGAAGCTCCGGGCGCGGTGAGTCTGCGCGAGGCCGCCAGCAACAGCACACTACTACTCCGCAAAGCGGAGACCACTGTGCTGCGCGCTGCACTGCGTGGCCGCTGGCTGCGAGCCGTGCAAGCGGCGGGACTGGCGACCACCGATGGCAGTCTGGGTGTTGCAGCAACGGGAACGCTTGACGCGACGCGGCTGCGAGCGATGCTGCGCAACATGCCTCCGGGGATCTGGGAGCTGGTTTGCCATCCTGGATACAACGATCGCGAACTGGCCAAAATACGCACCAAGCTGCGCGAATCGCGCGAGGTGGAGATGGCGGCGCTACAATCCATCACGCGTGAAGAGTTGCGCAACGAGTATGGCGCGGAGCTCACGGGCTTCCGCTGGAGTTCGCCGCAACCGATGGGCAGCGTTCACATCTAAGCATTCAGAGCTTCACGTACTCATTCCATACGTATGGCATCGCGGAGAATCATGCGCATCGGCATCACTTGTTATCCAACGTACGGCGGCAGCGGAGTGGTGGCAACCGAACTCGGCATTGAACTGGCCAACCGCGGACACGACATCCACTTCATCTCCTACTCGCAACCCATACGCCTCACGGAACCCCATCCACACATTCACTTCCATGAGGTCGAGGTCTCGCAGTATCCGCTCTTCGAGTACCCGCCTTACGATCTGGCGCTGGCCACGCGGATGGCCGAGGTGGCGGAAATTTACGATCTCGATTTGCTGCATGTGCATTACGCGATTCCGCACTCGGTCTCAGCCATGCTGGCGCGGCAGATGCTCTGCCACGACCACACGCGCAAGCCGCGCCGCCTGCCCTACGTCACCACGCTACATGGAACCGACATTACGCTGGTGGGGCTGGACCGCTCGTACCTGCCGATTACCCGCTTCTCCATTGAGCAAAGCGACGCGGTGACTGCGATTTCAGAGGACCTGAAGAAGTCCACGATTGAACGCTTTGCCATCAGCAAACCGATTCATGTGATTTACAACTTTGTGAATTGCGATCTCTACCGTCGCAGCGCCGCAGACGGCGAACGGCGCGAGGAGTTTGCGAAGCCAGAAGAGCGGATACTTGTTCATCTGTCGAACTTCCGCCCAGTAAAGCGTGTGACCGATGTGGTGGAAATTTTCGATCGCGTGCAGAAGAAAATTCCGGCGCGGCTGCTGATGATGGGCGACGGCCCGGATCGCCGTGCGGCAGAGCGGTTGGCGTGCGAACGCGGCATCCATGGGAAGATTCACTTCATGGGCAAGCAGGACATGATCCACGAGAAGCTGGCGCTGGCCGATGTGATGCTGCTGCCGAGTGAGATGGAATCATTCGGCCTTGCGGCCTTGGAGGCGATGGCCTGCGAGGTGGTGCCCGTAGCGTCCCGCGTAGGCGGCCTGCCAGAGGTGATCACTGACCGTGTGGATGGGTACCTTGCTCCGGCGGGCGATGTGGACGCTATGGCCGCGTGCGCGTTGGAGGTGCTGACCGACGACGCACTGCTGGCGAAGATGCGCAAAGCTGCGCGAGCCACCGCGCAGGCGCGCTTCTGCACCACAAAGATCATTCCTCAGTATGAAGAGCTGTATCGCAGCCTGCTGACAGAGAAGTAGAGTGTCGCCTACTGCGGATTGTTGGAGCGCAGGTCGTAGTTGACGCCGTCCATCTCGCCGGTGTGCGGGACGGGCAGGAGGATGCGTACGATGGTTCCTGCGCAGGTGCGGCTTTCGACCTCGACGCGCGCGGCATCGCTGTAGAGCACGTTGAGGCGCTCGCGCACGTTGGCCATGCCGATGCCAGTGCCATGCTGCGGAGCGTTCCACTCACTCTCGTCTGAGCCGGGCTCTACGATGCCGACACCGTCGTCTTCGACCTCGATGACCAGCATTCCCTCCACTACACGGCTGCGCAGATAGATGGTGCCGCCTGAGATTTTCGGTGAGAGGCCATGCTTGATCGAGTTCTCCACAATTGGCTGAATCAGCATGGTAGGCACGACGATATCCATGCTCGCAGGATCAAGTTCCTTGACCACCTTCAGCTTGTCGCGGCCAAAGCGGATTACCTCGATGTCGAGGTAATCGTCAATGAACTCGAACTCCTCGCGCAGTTCAACGAAGGAGTCTCCCTTCTTCAGCAGGCGACGAAGAATCTTGGAGAGCTTGAGGATCATCTCGCGCGCGGTGTCAGGATCGAAGCGCACGAGCGAGGCTACGGAGTTCAAGGTATTGAAGAGAAAGTGTGGATTGATCTGGCTTTGCAGGGCCTCCATGCGCGCCTGCAAGAGGAGGCGTTCCTGCTCTTCCAGTTTCATCTCGATGCGCGTGTTGTTGAGCACTTTGAGCGCGATGGCCACGGTCATCACCGTGGTGATGTAGATAGCGACGCGGACCAGCCAGTTTGGAGAATCGAGCGCCCACGTATAGTTCGGGAAAAACTCGCGAGTCTCCAGGCGAAGAAACTCCAGGCCGAGGATCACGAAGAAGAATGAGGTCTGCCAATCAATGAAGCTCTTGGCGATCGTTCGGCGAACCCAGCGATAGATGCTGAGATCGAAGAGCGGGCTGAACGACCAGATAGCCTCGCGATCTTTGGCGAGTTCGCGCAGGAATCCTGCACTGAGTCCGGCCACCACGTTCAGCGGCAGATTCATGTAGTGATGCATGAACAGGTAGGGCAGCGAGACAAGGATGCCGCCACACACGCCCGCGGTGCGTCCGGCGATGACGCCCAATAAAATCGCTGCTTCAAACGATACATCGGCGGCGAGAAAGTTCTTGACCGTGGCGCGCACCAGCACGCCGAGCATGAATGGTCCGCCGATGAAGAGGACCATCTCCAGCTTTTCCCAGATGTCGCGATCCTCGTGAAAGAGCAGCACGCGGAAGCGTCGCGAACGCGCCAGCACGCTGCTGACGGCCGCAGAGACGCCAAGCTGAATGAGCAGCGTGATGAGGATGAGCGGCTGTTCAATCATCGGCTATGATCCCTGGCCACGGGCTGCCTGCGCCGCGCGGGCAATCAGGTCCGGAATCAGCTCGGCCTTGGGCACACCGCCCTGAGCCAGGTCGCGCGTGCCTCCACCGCGTCCTCCGGCGGAGCTGACTATGGCCTTAAGTTGTGCTCCGGCGTCGAACGTTCCTCCGGGCGACTGCGCAAAGACCAGCGCGGGCGTTCCTTGCCCTGCGCCGAGGAGTGCGATGACGTTGGCTTCGGCGGCCACCAGTTTTTGTGCGAAGAGCTTGACGAAAGCGAGATCGCGCTCGGCCAGGTACTCAGCGACGATCTTGCACCCCGCCTCCAGCGGAGTACGAGCCAGCGTCTGTTGCGCGCTGAGTGCGGCAATTTCTTCCAGCAACTTCTGCTGATGTTTCTGCGCGGCTTTCCCGGCGTCGAGCAACTTCACGGTTTGCGCAGGCAGCTCCCAGATATGCGAGGAGTAGAGCGCAGCGGTTTCGGTGAGCACCTGAAAATCTTTGCGGGCGGTGCGCAGGGCGCGCGCGCCGCAAACGAACTCAACACGGATTCCATGCTTGACCTTCTCCACCTTGCGAAGCTGAATGTTGCCGATCTGTCCGGTGGTTTTTACGTGAGTGCCGCCACAGGCGCAAAGATCGACACCGCGAACTTCGATGAGGCGCAAGGTTTCATGCGCGGCCTCCGGCAGTTTGCGAACTCCAGCCTGGCGTGCCTGCTCGGAAGTGACCTCATGAATCAGAACCTGACGATCCTCCCAGATGAACTGATTGGCCTGCTGCTCGGCCCGCTCAAGGTGCGAGGCGGTGAGCGAAGGAATGTCGAGATCGATGGTGCAACTGTCCTCCCCCATGTGGAAGCTGACGGTAGGGGCGTTGAAGAGCTTGAGGAACGCAGCCGATAGAACGTGCTGGCCGGAGTGCTGCTGCATGTGATCCTGACGGCGATCCACGTCAATGAATCCGCGCATGCGCAGCGGTTGCGGCAGCGGCTCGGCAAGACCCTCGACCACGTGAAGAACGGTGCCATCGGACTCGTCTTCGATAACCTCGGCCACGTGAACCTTGGGCAACGCGAGAGGCGCTTCGCTCTCGGCGGAAACGAACTCCACCCATCCAGTGTCATAGCGTTGTCCCCCACTGGCGGGATAGAAGGCGGTGCGGTCAAGCACCAGCGCGTGGCGGCCATCAGGCAGCGCGCGGACGGCCTCCACGGAGGCGGTGAAGTCGTAGAGAAAAGAGTTCTGGTAGTACAAGCGCTCGGTCATAACGTCAGGTGGAATCATACCGCCTTTGGCGGGTTCGCCGCAGGTTACAGCTTTCTGAGCAGTGCGCTGTTCTGCCAGAAGAGCTTGCGCTCGCGGCGGCGCTGGAAGCCGGGCATGGCGGCGCGTTTGTCGCGGATGCGCAGCGCCTGCTGCTTGGCCTCGTCGCGGCGTCCGTTGGCGGCGAGAAACTCGGCGTAATGCAACTGCGTTTCGGTGAGCGTGGAGGTGCGCAGGACCTGCTCAAAGAGACGTTGCGCGCGCTCGACGTTTCCGGTCTTCCAATCGGCGTAGGCCAGCAGTCCGGCGGCTCGCTGAAAGTCGTAGCCGGAGTCTTCGGTGACCACGTGCTCCAGATCGGCGCGGGCGGCGGCGAAGTCGCCAAGCTGCACTTCGGCGAGGCCACGGCGGTAGAACGGATCGAGCGAATCGGTGCGCTGCGAGAGGGCGTGATCAAAGCAGATCCGCGCTCCGGCCCAATCACGCTTATCCAGACGCAACAGGCCGAGTTCTTCGTAGTTCCCTGCCGAAGGATTTTGCCGAATCGCAATCTCCACTTCGCGCAGGCGACGGTTGCGTTCGAGGAAGCGGAAGGCGCCGGGATCGAAGAGTTCGGGGAGAGCTTCCACCACAAGGTAGATGACCGCGCCGAGCGGCGGAAACAGAAACAGGATGGCATAGAGCCAGTAGAAGGTGGGCCGGCGCCGAATAAAATGAATGAGCGCCATCCCCACCACGAGGAGACCCGGCAAGCCCAAGGAAAGCAATCGGGAGATCATCACGAGCATCCTAGCATCCCGAGTTGCAGGGTAGAAGTTGTAAAATTGAAGACGATGCCTCCAGTTCGGCTGATTGCGATCGATATCGACGGAACGCTGCTGGATTCCAACTTCCAGGTGAGCGCCCGCAACCTCGCTACATTGCGGCGCGCCAATTCGCTCGGAATCGAGATTGTGCTGGCCACGGGACGCCGACACACCTTCGCGCTTCCGGTGGCGCGGGCGCTGGGCTTTGACCTGCCTCTGATCAGTTCCAACGGGGCCATTACCAAAACCAGCACAGGAGACCTCTTCCACCGCGATCCGCTGCCGCTGGCCTGTGCGCTGGAACTGGTGGCGCATATGACGGAGTTCCGACGGAACCTGGTCATTACCTTCGACGGCGAGGAGGAAGGCTCACTACTGCTGGAGACGCTCGACGAACTGAATGGCTCCATCAAGCGATGGCTGGAGAAGAACGCGCAGTATCTTCGCTATGTGCAGCCCATCGAAGAAGGATTGTTAACCGACCCCATCCAGGCGATGTTTTGCGGGACCGTGGAGCGCATGACGGCGGCGCAAAAACAGTTGAAGAAGAACAAAGCACTGCTGACCCGCATCACGGCCTTGAAAACCCAATATGACCAGCGCGACCTCTGCATGCTGGACATCTTGAACCGCGGCTGTACCAAGGGCGCGGCCCTCAAGCGCTGGGCGGAATTCAGGGGCGTCCCGGCTGCGGAAGTGATGGCAATCGGCGATAACTATAACGACATTGAGATGTTGGAATTTGCCGGACATCCGTTCATCATGGGGAATGCGACAGAGGAGCTGCGTGACCACGGTTGGAATGAAACCCTCTGCAACAACGAGAATGGCGTCGCCAACGCCATTGATGCCGTGATGGAAGGACTAGAATAGATTTATGAGATCCCTGCGCCTGGCCGCGACCGTACTGCTGCTGACGAGCACGGTGTTCGCCCTGGAGATTGCCGAGTTGCGCAATGGGTTCACCATCCCTCATCGCACCCGCGAAGCCCGCGACGGGCAGATGCGCCTCTATCTGGACGACCAGAAGGCCAGCTTTGTAGATATTCCGACGGCTGAGATTGAGAGCTATAGCAGCCAGCCTGATCCGCCAGTGGCAGAAGTGCCGAAGTCGATTAAAACAACCGGCCAGATCGTGAGCGAAGCGTCGCAGAAGCACGGCGTGGATTCTGACTTCATCCAGAGCGTGATTCAACATGAGAGCGCCGGGAACGCCAATGCAGTCTCCCGCACGGGCGCACGCGGACTGATGCAGCTCATGCCTGGCACCGCTCTGCAGCTTGGCGTGAAAGACAGCTTCAGTCCCGAGCAGAACGTGCACGGCGGCACTCAGTATCTGAAAGACCTGCTGGAACGTTACAACGGCGACGCGGTGAAAGCCCTGGCTGCCTACAATGCCGGGCCTGCGGCGGTCGATCGCTACAAGGGCGTTCCGCCCTACAGCGAAACCCGGCAGTATGTGCGGCGGATTGTTCACGATTACAACAAGAGCAAGGCTGCGCCGTCGAAAGAAAAGATCAGGGCAAAGAACGCCAGCCCGGATCGCGCAACAGTTGAAAGCGCTTCCAGATAAGTCCACCCGATTACGGTCGTGCATGGGCACACCCGTAGCTCCCCACTTTTAGTAGAATGAGAGTTGGCATTTGCGGGAACAGGCTCCACATCAGAATTTGAAATCCAGCTTCGACCTAGCTGAAGTTTGTCAGCCGCAATCTTGAATGCACTGTTGCTTGAAAGGCTTCCGCGAACTCCGGCCCGGCTCGCTCTCCCCTTATGAAGAAGAAGCAGATTATTTCCCTTATTGTTGTGGCGGCGATTCTTGGAGCGCTGGTTTATCTCCAGTTCCGTTCATGGAAGAGTTTTGATTGGGCGAAGTTCCGGCAATACACCGGAGGCGTCAGCCTGTGGCACATTGGCGCGGGCGTCGCGCTGATCTACCTGGCCTACGTGCTGCGAGCCATTCGCTGGGCCATCTTCCTGAAGCCCACGGCACCCACCAGCTTTCGAAGATTGATTGCGCCCCAGGTCATCGGGTTTGCCGCGCTCGGCCTGTTTGGCCGCGCCGGAGAGTTTGCCCGCCCCTACCTGATCGCTCGCAAAGAGCGGCTGACCTTTACCTCGCAGCTTGCAGTGTGGACCGTGGAGCGCTTCTTCGATCTTGGTTCGGTGGCCGTGCTCATGACCGCTTTCCTGGTACTGAAGGGCGGAATGCTGGCGCAGGTGCTGATACAGGGAGTACGCAGCGGCATTCACTCGGCGGCACACAACGCGGGCCACGAACTTCCCCTGGTCGTTGTGGGAGCCGTGGTGCTGGCAATTCTCTTCATGCTGCTCAAGAAGGCTTCCGGACGCGTGGCGCTGATGTTGCGGTCGCGGCTGCAGTCGTTCAAGGAAGGCTTCAACACGATTCATGACACCAAGGCCTTTGTGCAGTTGGTGGCCGTATCGCTGGCCATGTGGCTGATGATCGCGGGAGCCTACATCCAGGTCCTGCACTCGTATCCGCAGATTCCCGTCACCGTGCACGGGGAAACGCACGTGGCACGGATGAACACCATGAAGCTGGAGGATGTGCTGCTGGTGATGGGTTCCAGCATGCTGGGCTCTGTGGTGCAGTTGCCCGGAGGCGTGGGTGGCTCGCAGTTGGCGGTCATCGGCGTGTTGCAATCGAATCTCTTCAGCCAGGAGCCGTACAACATTACCCGCGAACTGGCCGTAAGCTGCGGCATCATGCTGTGGCTGGTGACGTTTATGTCGGTGATTCCCGCCGGCATACTGATGGCGCGCTACGAGAAGATTTCCTTCCTGCGTTTGTCAGAGGAAAGCTCGCAGGAAGAGGAAGAAGTGGAAGAGGGCACGGCACGGAAGCCATAGTCGACGCCGGGCAACAAGGGCGCTGGTACAATGGAGCGTTCAGCGGAAAGTAGTCCCAATAGCAGCTAGAGTCGACAGGAGTGCGCCCGGAGATCCCCAGGCAAACGCACCATGAAATGTCCCTTTTGCAATTTTGATCAGGATAAGGTTGTTGACTCGCGGGAGAGCAAGGAAGGCGAATCGATTCGCCGCCGCCGTGAGTGCCTGCGCTGCGAAAAGCGCTTCACCACCTATGAACGCATCGACGAAATTCCCTACATGGTGGTAAAGAAGGACGGACGGCGCGAGAAGTTCGAGCGCCAGAAGGTGCTGAGCGGACTGCTGCGCGCCTGCGAAAAACGTCCTGTCCCCATCGGCCAGCTCGAACAGATTGTGAATGAGGCCGAAACGTTCGTCATTGACAGTCCGGAGCGCGAGCGCAAAACAGGCGAGATTGGCGAGCTCATCATGAACCGCCTGCGCAACCTGGATAAGGTAGCCTACGTGCGCTTTGCCAGCGTTTACCTCGACTTCAAGGACGTGCAGGAATTCATGGCAGAACTGCAGGATTTACTTCGTACCAAGGACATGCGGGGAGCGAAAGCGGCTATGGCCGCCGCCGAACGCGCCAAGAATACAGCGAAACATGAGCAGTAGTCAGCCGGTGAAACTGCCCGGGTGGAGAGCAGAATGACGCATAAAGTTACGTTGATTCCGGGCGACGGAATCGGTCCTGAAGTAGCAGCCGCGGCAGTCCGCATTCTGGAAGCTACGGGAGTGAAGTTTGAGTGGGAAAGTTACGCCGCGGGCGCTGACGCCTTCGAGAAATATCACGAGTACATTCCCAAGGAACTGACCGACTCCATTGAGCGCACACGCGTTGCCTTGAAAGGCCCGGTCACCACGCCCATTGGCGGCGGCTTCAGCAGTATTAATGTGCAGTTGCGCAGGCAGTTCGAACTGTTCTGCAACTTCCGTCCCATCCGCAATCTGCCCGGAGTAGCCACGCGCTACCCCGGCGTCGATCTCATCATCATTCGCGAAAACACTGAGGGTTTGTATTCAGGCATTGAGCATGAAGTGGTGCCCGGCGTGGTGGAGAGCATCAAGATCATCACGGAAAAGGCTTCCACGCGCATCTCGCGCTGGGCCTTTGAGTACGCGCGTAAGTTCGGACGCAAGAAGATTCACGCCATCCACAAGGCGAACATCATGAAGCTCTCCGACGGCCTGTTCATCCGCTGCTCGCGCAACATCAGCAAGGAATATCCGGAGATCAGCTACGGCGAGCACATTGTGGACAACACCTGCATGCAACTTGTCACCAATCCCTACCAGTACGACATGCTGCTGCTGGAAAATCTCTACGGAGACATTGTCAGCGATCTTTGTGCGGCCTTTGTTGGCGGCTTGGGACTGGTGCCGGGCGCGAACTTCGGCACCGAATGCGCCATCTTTGAGGCCGTTCACGGCTCTGCGCCAGATATTGCGGGACGCGGCGTCGCCAACCCGACGGCACTCACACGCTCCGGCATCCTGATGTTGCGCCACCTTGGCGAGCAGGACGCAGCGGATCAGGTGAAGTACGCCGTCCATGCGGTCTTCCGCGATGGCAAGCACATTACGCGTGACATGGGCGGTACGGCCTCCACCAATGAGTTTGCCGACGCCGTGATCGAAGCCATGCAGAGTCCAGTCTGGCGCGAGCAAGCCAGGCAGGAAACCAACCCGGTCTAACAAATCTGCCGGAGCGTGCGCCAGTTCTCGTGGCAAGCCTCCGGCATTTTGCTGCCCGCGAGAACGCCAGGAAAGAGAGTCCGTTGGAAGAACAGAACGCAGAAAGACGCGGGCGCAACAGTGGCATCGACGTTCTGCGCGGACTGTCCATTATCTTCGTCGTGCTGCATCACACCAACTTGCACATGGGATTCAACCATGTTTCTTTTGCCGGCATGTTGCCCAAGCCGCTGGCCAGAATCCTCTTCTGGAACGGGGCAAATGGCGTCATCGTGTTCTTCGCCATCTCCGGCTTCCTGATTACCTCAAATGCGCTGCGGCGATGGGGAGTGTTGCAACGGGTGCGGTTGGCCGATTTCTATCGCATGCGCTTGGCTCGCATTGCGCCGCTGCTGCTAACGCTGCTCTTGGTGCTGAGCGGCCTCCACATGGCCCATGCCAGGGGATTCACCATTTCACCTGCGCAGACGAATTTGCCGCGTGCGCTCCTGGCCGCAGTCACCTTTCACATCAACTGGCTGGAGTCGGCTCGCGGATACCTTCCGGCAAGTTGGGATGTGCTGTGGTCGCTCTCGGTAGAGGAGATGTTCTACCTGTTCTTCCCGCTGCTGTGCATTGTGACAAGGAAGCCGAAGGTTCTTGCTGTGACGCTGATGGGCTTTGTGCTCGCTGGCCCCTTTGCGAGGGTGCTATACGGCGAGAGCCTATGGGCTGAGTACGGATACTTCTCCTGCGTGGACGCGATTGCCCTGGGCTGCCTGGCGGCAATGGTGGCTCCGCATGTTCCACAACGGGACGCGGTGCTGCGATGGTTGGCCATCACGGGCACGGCATTGATGTTGCTGGTCACCGTGGGGATGAGAACGTGGAACCTGCGCCAGATCTGCCCGCCGCTGTACAGCTGGCAACTGGACAATACGGCGCTCGCGCTGGGCACGAGCCTGACGCTGATCGCTCTCTCTCGGCGCAATCGGGCTGGGCGTTGGATCAGCGCTCCGCTGCGCTGGTTTGGGCGCAACAGCTACGAGGTGTACCTGACACATATGTTCGTGGTGACTTGGAGCATCCAGCTGTTTGTGGCCCGTGGACTCTCTGTGGCCTGGGCTCCGTTGGCTTATCTCGCGATGCTGGGGCTGGCTGGAGGCTTGGGGGCAGTGGTGGCCCAATGGTACTCTGAGCCCTTGAATCGCTTCTTGCGCCGCAGTCGGCAACTCGCAGGGCTGTGATTTTTCAGAAATTTTCACCAGAGCTCGAATCATGCTGCATCGCAAGCCTGTGGATTCTCATCTTTATCTCTATAAGGTTGTAAAATAAGCCGTTCGCCGGATGAGACACCGATTCACTGACTGTCTTCCTTTTAAGAACTGAGTTCCTTGAACATCATGAATGAGCTCACGAATCACGTAAGCACTCCTTATAACCGCGCCCACCACAACTTCACCGTGGTGGCAGCCTGCTTTGTCTTCCTGCTGATTGTGGCTGGAGCGCTGGTGACCAGCAATGAAGCTGGACTCTCGGTTCCGGACTGGCCCACTTCGTTTGGATCGCTCTATCGAATTCCGCCGCTGGTGGGCGGAGTGAAGTTCGAACACGGCCACCGCATGCTGGCCGAGTGGATTGGCCTGCTCACAATCGGTGTAGCCGTGTGGACACAGCGGGTGGATCAACGCCGCTGGATGCGCGTTCTGGCCTGGAGCGCGCTGGGTACAGTAATCGCCCAGGGCATTCTCGGAGGGCTGACCGTGTTGTTCTATCTACCGCCAGCCATCTCCACGGCGCACGCAACGCTGGCGCAAACATTTTTCTGCATCATGGTGAGCATTGCATTCTTCACCAGCAAGAGCTGGGTTGAGACGCCTGGTCCGGTAGTAAGCCTGAACGCACGCCCGCGCCTCGCGACCATTGCCCTGCTGACCGTAACCGCCGTGTGGCTGCAACTCATCATGGGCGCGGCTTTCCGGCACTCGGGCATTCGCCTATTACCGCATCTCATTGGAGCTGCCGCGGTCTTTTGCATGGTGAACTGGTTGGCCATCACCACTCTCAAACGCCACCGCGCTGTGCCGCAACTGGCTAAGCCAGCGAGCGCGCTGCTCGTGCTGCTCGGAGTGCAAATCACGCTGGGGCTGGGCAGCTACATCACGCGAGTGCTGTGGAGCCAGGGAGTCTCAGCACCGCTGGCCAGCATGGTTGCTACCACGGTCGCGCACGTTGCGTGCGGAGCGCTGGTACTGGTGACGACGGTGATTCTGGCAATCCAGGTTCATCGCTACGTTGAATTGGAAAACGTTGAACTGGAAAACAGGGCATTGAGTTCCGCGACGGATGCTGTGCGCGCGACGGGTACTTCGATTGCGCAAGGCCCGGTGCGCGCATGACGACCATTCCTCTGGCGGTTTCTACGCCTGTGGCTCGTGGGCCTCTTGATGTGCTGCGCGACTACGCCCAGATTACCAAGATTCGCGTGACCACTCTCGTCGTTGTGACGGCGTGGTGCGGCTTTTATTTTGGCCAGCACAAATCAGGACTGCCCGTGCTCACCATCAAGTTGCTGTGGGCGCTGGCCGGAATTGGCATGGTTTCGGCGGGCACGGCCTGCATGAATGAAATCATCGAACGCAAGAGCGACGCATTGATGCGCCGCACTGCGCTGCGCCCGCTGGTGACGCACTCGATGAGCGTGGCCCATGCCATCGCAATCTGGGCGACCCTGACCATCTGCGGAGCCACGCTGCTGGCCGTGAAGCTCAACCTGCTGACCGCAGGGCTGACTCTGCTGACCGCGGCGAGCTATCTGCTGATCTACACGCCGCTGAAAAAGATCAGCCCGCTGTGTACCTTCGTCGGAGCTTTCCCCGGAGCCATGCCCGGCGTGCTTGGCTGGACCGCCGCGCGCGGACACCTTGAGTACGAAGCCTTCGTGCTCTTCGCCATCGTCTTCTTCTGGCAGTTCCCGCACTTCCACTCCATCGCGCTGCTTTATCGCGATGACTACGCCAAGGCGGGCATTCGCATGCTGCCCGTGGTGGAAAGCGATGGCCGCTCTACGAACCGGCAGATTCTGATGTATGGCGCAGCGCTGCTGCCCACCACGCTTGCTCCCACCATGCTGGGCATGGCCGGACTGCCCTACTTCATTGGCGCATCGGTGCTCGGCCTCTGCCTGTTCTACTTCTGTGCACGCATCTGGAGGGAGTGCCTGCCGCCCTCGACTCCGCGCTCCAAGACCCTGGCGCGTGAGCTGCTGAAAGCCACCGTCACCTACCTGCCCCTGCTCTTTGCACTGATGATGCTGAACAGCGCCGCATAATTGCTCGTCGTACGACCTGAGGATGGATTGCATTGACCACCAAAACGCAAGAACAAGAACTCGCGGCCTCCGCCAGCACGTCTGACACAGTCATCCAGATTGAGGAACTGCGTCACCAGTACGGTGAGCGAGTGGCGCTCAATGGCGTTTCCTTCACCGTGAAGCGCGCGGAGATATTCGGCCTGCTTGGCCCGAACGGCAGCGGCAAGACCACGATGTTCCGTATTCTTTCCACGCTGATGCTGCCCACTGCGGGCCGCGCGCTGATCCTCGGGCATGATGTTGCGCTTGACCCCAGCGGAGTGCGCCGCCAGATCGGCGTGGTCTTCCAGTCACGCAGCATTGATGTGAAACTCTCAGCCGAAGAAAATCTGATTCACGTTGGGCATCTTTATGGAATCACCGGAGCGCCGCTGAAACAGCGTGTGGCGGAGATGCTGGAGAGAGTCTCGCTAACCGATCGCGCAAAAGATCGGGCAGAGACTTTCTCTGGCGGTATGCAGCGTCGTCTCGAACTGGCGAAGGGCCTGCTGCATCATCCGCAGGTGCTGCTGCTCGACGAGCCAACCACTGGCCTTGATCCCGGAGCGCGCCGCGACCTGTGGCAGTATCTGCAAGTGCTGCGAGACCAAGAGGGCGTGAGCATTATCGTGACCACGCACCTGATGGAAGAGGCCGAAAAGTGCGACCGCCTCGCCATCCTGAGCCATGGCAATCTGGTGGGACTCGGCACGCCCACGCAGTTGAAGAGCGAGATAGGCGGCGACGTGATTCTGCTTGATGCACGCGAACCGCAGAAGCTGGCGCAGGCCATTACCGCGCGCTTTGGACTTGAGGCCACAGTGCTGGACGATGGCCGCGTGCGCATGGAACGCGAGGCTGGGCACCGCTTCATCACCGATGTGGTGGAGGCATTCCCTGGCGAAATCGATTCGGTCAGCGTGAGCAAGCCAACGCTGGAAGACGTTTTCATTCGCCGCACCGGACATCGCTTCTGGAACGAAGATGCGCAGGGACTGGAACAGCGCGCCGCCGCAACCACCAAGAAAAAGCACTGAGAACTGGGGCACACATTGGCAACGCAGATCACGACACATCCCGCAACCGTTACGGGCTCCACCTTTGGAGTGATGCCCGCGCTCTCACTCTGGCGGCGCGAGGTTGTGCGCTTCTATCGCAACATCAGCCGCGTGGTTGGCGTGGTCGCATCGCCGCTGATCTTCTGGATCGTGATCGGCGCAGGCTTTGGCAGCTCGTTCCGCAATACGCCCACGGGCAACAACTATCTGCACTTCTTCTTTCCCGGCGCGCTGATGATGATTGTGCTGTTCACTTCGATCTTCGCCATGATGTCGCTGATCGAAGATCGCAACGAAGGCTTTCTGCTTTCCGTGCTGGTGGCGCCGGTGCATCGCTCGGTGATTGTGCTGGGAAAGGTACTGGGCGGCACCACGCTGGCAACCATGCAGGGCGTGCTCTTTCTGGTGATTGCGCCGCTGCTGGGAATTCACTTCGGACTGGTGCAGTTCCTGCTGGTGGTGCTGGACATCTTCCTCGTCTCGTTCTCGCTGACTGCGCTGGGCTTCATCATCGCGTGGCCCATGGATTCCACTTCGGGCTTTCACGCCATCATCAATTTGTTTTTGATTCCGCTGTGGCTGCTGTCAGGTTCGCTGTTTCCGGTGAGTTCGGCGTCGCCCTGGATGGCCTTCGTGATGCGCCTCAATCCTCTGACCTACGGCACGGACGCATTGCGCGGACTGCTGTTTCCCGGCGTCGGTTCGTCGGAGTTTCCGCTCGCCAGGTCTCTTACGGTGCTGGTAGTCTTTACGATCATCCTCTTTAGCCTGGCTTTTGTAGTGGCCAACCGCCGGAGCACGAAACCAGCGGCATAAGGATCTATCCATGCAAGCGCAAACGCTCTCCTACTTCCCGGCCATCAACGCAACCCTGAACGGCCTTGCTGCCATGTTGCTGCTGACGGCGAAACGGCTGATTGGCCAACACAAGATTGAAGCTCACAAGCGCACGATGATTGCCGCGTTCTCAACGTCGGTAGTCTTCCTGGTTTGCTACCTCTTCTACCACGCTCATGCCGGAGTGCTGCACTTTGCAGGACAGGGCTGGCGGCGTCCTGTGTACTTCACTCTGCTGACCAGCCATACGCTGCTGGCCGTAATCATTGTGCCTCTGATCCTTGTCAGCCTGAGCCGCGGGTTGAAAGGCCAGTACACGCGTCACGTCAAGATTGCGCCGCTTACCTACTGGCTCTGGCTGTATGTTTCAGTCACAGGCGTGGTGATCTACTACCTGCTCTATCACCTCTGGCGCGGCTAACTCGTCCGTCTATTTTGACCTTGGCGCTTGCACTGCGAGAACTTCGCGCGCGGCGCGCTCTCCGCTGGTAATTGCTCCGTGCACCGTTGCGTGATGCCCTTCGCTGTCAGTGGCTTCTCCGGCGAAGAAGAGAGTGTCTGCAAGCGGTGCCGCAAGACCGGCCTGCGCGCCATCTCCACCCACTCCCACGTAGCTATAGGAGCCTCGAGCGAATGGGTCTGATTGCCAGTCATGCACGTGCCAGCTCAGCAACTCAGACTCCAGCTTTTGCCGCGCAACGCCGAACAGTGCACTGAGCGAATCGAGAGCCCTGTCTTTGATGAACGTATCAGGCCTGCCGCTCAGGCGCTCGCCGCGACGCGAGGCAGCCCATCCGATCAGTACCGCTGCGTCCCGCTGCGGCGACCACCATGTCGGGAACCACTCCTGATGCGAACGCACGAAACCCAGCTCCCGCAATGCACCTGGCTCATATCCGCGTGCAGCAACTTGCTCCCACCACTTATCGCGAAACACGATCGAAACGCGAATCGTCTGCCCCATGTAGAGCAGCGCCAGCGGTGACTCCTTCTCTTCCAGCACGGGGTCAAAGCTCACCGCGCCGGGTGACTCAGGCGGCGCCTGCAACACGCCGAGCGGAAGAGTGATGATCGCGCTTTCGGCAGTAAACTCGACCGGCCCTGCTGGAGTCTGCGCCTCGATAGTGACCTTATGATCGGCCCAGCGAACCGTGTGCACAACCGTGCTGAGCCGGACGGAAACCAGATTGGAAGGCAGCGCATCGCGAAAGACTCTGAGCAGCGAATCGTATCCGCTCACAAATCGGAATGCACGGTTGCCCTCAATCGCCTCCTCAGCCTTTCGTCCGCGCACAAGCGAGTGCACGCTGATCCGTTCGGCGAGTGCGCCATGGAATCCTTCGACGTACTCCAACCCCCAAAGGCGGGCGTTCTCGTCATCGGCGCAGCACTCGTCCAGATGCTGGGCAAATGAACGATCCGGTCCATTGCCGTCCATCTTCTGCAACACCTTCTGCACCGGCGCGAAGAAGTTCTCACTACGCTGGAGCTGGCCGTCAGGCTGGACCCACTGCGTGCCGCCGGCTTCGCGTACTTCCAGCTTCCCTTCCTCAATGCGGTCAAAAACCGCTTGGGAGCGGCCATGTACAAATTCGGCGCCTAGTTCCACGGGCACGCCACTCAGGTTGTGAACCGTCCAGATGCGTCCGCCGATGCGGTCACGCGCTTCCAGCAAGAGGACGTGCCGCCCGGCCTGGGCAAGCACACGCGCCGCCGCCAGGCCCGCAGCGCCGGCTCCAATCACAATCACATCAGCAGTCTCACTCACCATGCTGATTGGACACCTCGACTATGCCAAAAGCGGCACTGAATTTTGTTTTGTAGCTCGGTTGCTTTGTGCTTAGGATTTGGCCTGCAGGGCCTGGTCTCCAATGAGAACCATGTAACCACGCTGGAACGACTGCAGATGAGAGCGCATGGCGTCACGCGCCTTTGCTGGATTGCGCTGACGCAAGGCTTCGAGAACTTTGATGTGTTGAACCACCGCCTGCTCCATGCCTTCGTTCAGCAGCAAACTTTTGCTGATCAGGTCGCGCATCTGCTCACGCACATTCCTCAGGATGCTGTTCAGCACATCATTCTTGGCAGCCATTCCCATGGAGAGGTGAAAAGCAAGGTCCAGCTTCCAGAACTCGCTGGCATTGTCGGCCGTTTGCTTCATCTTCTCAACCAGCTCGCTCAGCGCCTCCAACTCTTCCTGAGTGATGCGTTCAGCGCACAACCCCGCCAGTTCAGACTCAAGAAACAGGCGCGCCTCGATGAACTCAGCTAAGGCCTTTTCGTTGTTCAGTGTGCCGGTGTTGAGCCAGGAGCTGGTGTAGTAGGCCGAGGGCTTTTCAGCCACATAGCTGCCGCCTCCCGCACGGACCCGGATAAGGCCGATGAAGGCCAGGGAGGTAAGTGCCTCACGCAAGCTGGAGCGGCCCACGTGGAAGGCTTTGCACAGCTCTGCTTCCGAGGGGAGCTTCTCACCCGGTTGCCAATCGCCCGCCGTAATGCGGGCTGCAAGTTGTTTCGCCACTTGCTCACTCAAAGTGGCACGGGGCAGAGGATCCAAGCCGCTCAGTAACTTAGACACATTGTCACCAACGAAGTCGAGAATAGGGAAAAAAAATCATTCGGTCAACGTATTTTCATCTTGTCTGACAAGCTGACCTGTAGTACTGTCTCCGCGGCCAACTAACTGCACGCATAGATTTGCAGTCCGTCGGAAATGATCGGAATCCTGCCGCTCCACCGATGGCCATTCGGAGGTCCACTTGAGTTCCTCGACCGCTTCCCCCGTATCCGTAAAACACACCCCCACGCCGTCTCAGCCCAAACCCAACTACGTTGCCGCTGCCCTGGTGGTAATCCTTGGCGTGATAGCTTCCGTGGTCATCCTTCGGTTGCCGGTACTCTCCAGCGCCTGGCAGCAGAACTACGATCCTCTTGGACACTGGTTCCTTTCCACGCTCGTTGCCGCCATTCCAATTGTCGTGCTGCTCGGGACTCTGGCTCTCGGCCACATCAAGGCACACTATGCTGCGCTGGCCGGACTGGCCGCCGCGCTGCTGGTAGCAGTTTTTGGCTTTCATATGCCGGCCCGGTTGGCGGGAGCCACGGCGATCTACGGTGCGGGCTATGGACTGTTCCCCATCGGCTGGATCGTTCTGAACGTCATCTTCATGTATCAACTGACGGTGGAATCTGGCCGCTTCACGGTGCTGCAGCACAGCCTGACGGGCATCACGCAGGACCGCCGCCTGCAGTTGCTGCTGATCGCATTCTGCTTTGGAGCGTTCTTTGAAGGCGCTGCCGGATTCGGTACGCCGGTTGCGGTGACCGCTGCATTGCTGATCGGACTCGGCTTCAAGCCGCTGCAGGCTTCCGGCTTGTCCCTGATCGCCAACACGGCTCCGGTGGCGTTTGGTGCGTTGGGCACTCCCATCATCGCTCTGGCCAAGGTGACGGGTTTCAGTGAAGTGATCCTCTCGGCAATGGCAGGACGCATTCTGACTCCGTTCTGCATCCTGGTTCCCTTCTGGCTGGTCTGGGCCTTCGCAGGCTTCAGTGGAATGCTGGAAGTATGGCCGGCGATTCTGGTTGCCGGTGTCACGTTCGCGATCCCGCAACTGCTGGTTTCCAACATGCACGGGCCGTGGGTGGTAAACGTTACCGCTGCCGTGGTTTCCATGATCTGCCTGATCGGATTCCTGCTGATCTGGAAGCCGAAGAAGATCTGGAAGTTCGACGGTCAAGAGGAAGAAGAACAGGCTTCGCTGGACCGTGGTGAAGTGAAACAGATTTACTCGCGCAAAGAGATCACGCAGGCCTGGATTCCCTGGATCATCCTCAGCGTCATCGTTTTTGTGTGGGGCACGCAGACCGGCAAGTTGTGGATGAATACGCCGGAGAAAGTTTTCCCCTCCACCGCGAGCTGGGCTACCAAGCCGAGCGCAATCACGAATCCGCAGTACAAAGTCACGGTGCTGCACAACATGGTTGAGCGTGTGCAACCCGTGGTGCCGAAGCCTACAAAGGAACCGGCGGTCTTCGGTCTGAACTGGGTGAGTGCAACCGGGACCGGCATCTTGCTGGCAGCAATCATCTCCGGACTCATCATGGGACAGGGGTTGGGGAAGATTTTCTCAATCTTCTTCCACACTCTGATCAAGGTGCGTTTCTCACTGCTGACCATTGCAGCAATGCTTGGCATCGGCATGCTGACACGCTACTCCGGACTGGACGCTACGCTGGGCTTGGCATTTGCGCGCACTGGCCATCTGTATCCATTCTTCGGCACTTTGCTGGGGTGGATGGGTGTGGCCGTTACTGGCTCAGACACATCGTCGAACGTACTCTTCGGCAGTCTGCAAAAAATCACCGCGCAGCAGGTGGGAGTTTCTCCCGTCCTGATGGCGGCGGCGAACACAACTGGCGGCGTGATGGGCAAGATGATCGATGCTCAGAGCATCGTGGTAGCTTCCACGGCAACCCAGTGGTATGGGCATGAAGGAGACATTCTGCGTTACGTCTTCCTGCACTCATTGGCACTGGCGGCGCTGGTGGGCGCATTCATCTTCATGATGGCCTACGTCTATCCGTTCACTCAGTTGGTGGTGCACTAACGCTCGAGCGTGGCAGCCTTCTCCATGGGAGGAGGCTGCCACGCAGTAACAAGTTGTAAGTGGTATAGCAGCGGCAATGTCTGCCCGCTGGCAGAAGGGATCGTTATGAGCACAGTCCTGGAATCTTCCGCCCTCATCGAGTCGTTCAAGACGCGCGCCGAAGCCGTGAGCGCGAAGGTTGAGCATGTAGCTACCAAGCAGGAGGCGCTCGATCTCATCGTCCGCCTGTTGCAGCAGGAGGGCGTGGAAGACAAACCTCATTGCGGAGCTGTGTGGGCCGCGTGCCCCATGCTGGGCGCGGCTGACAAAGATAAGCTTGCGGCATCCGTGCCGGGACTCACGTTCGACGTCACGCGCGACCTTGCCGCTGACGCGAAGGTTGGCATCAGCCAGATGGAGTGGGCGCTGGCCAACACTGGGACGCTGGTACAGTGCGCCGATGCGGTGGACACGCGCCTGGTTTCCACCTTGCCACTGCTGCACATCGCGGTGATCTCCACGCGGGCAATGCTACCCGATCTTCCCGCGGTGCTCACGCGAGTTGATCCGCTGAAGTCCGCATATCTTTCCTTTATCACCGGGCCCAGCCGCACGGCCGACATCGAACGCGTGCTGACCATCGGCGTACACGGCCCCGAGAGGCTCATCATTGTGCTGGTTGACGATCTGGAGGTGGCAGCATGAAAGACGAATTCAGACAATCCATTCTCGACGCCCTCTCCAATCCCAATCTGACAGGAGCGCTGGGGAACTTTTCTGTTGCATACCGCGCGGGCCGCGCCAAGGCCTATGAAGGCGTCGACTTCGAAGCCCTGCGCACTGAAATCGCGAGCATCAAATCGTCCGCGTCTTCGCACTTTGATGAACTGGCCGCGCAATTCAAGCGCGCCGCTGAAGCTCGCGGCACCAAGGTCTTCTGCACCAGCGATCCCAAGGCCGTCCGCGACTACATCCTTCGCCTCGCGCAGGAGCGTGGGGTCAAGAGCATTGTAAAGTCGAAGTCGATGGCCACCGAGGAAATTCACCTCAACAAGCATCTTGAGAAGGCCGGCATCGACGTACAGGAAACCGACCTTGGCGAGTGGATCATTCAGCTTGCAGGGCAGACGCCTTCGCACATGGTGATGCCCGCCATCCACATGACCAAGGAAGAGGTCGCCACGGTCTTCAGCAACAAGGTGGAGGACGGCCAGAAGCCTGACATTCCCAAGCTCGTGAAGTTCGCTCGCGGCAAGCTGCGCCCCATGTTCCTCAATGCAGACATGGGAATCAGCGGCGCAAACATTGCAGTGGCTGAGACCGGCAGCATCGTCATCATGACCAACGAAGGCAACGCGCGCCTGGTCACCACCCTGCCCCGCATTCACGTTGCGCTGGTCGGATACGAGAAACTGATCGAGCACTTCAAGGATATTGCGCCCATCGTCACCGCGCTGCCCAAGAGCGCCACCGCGCAACTGCTCACCAGCTATCTCTCCGTCATCAGCGGTCCCACGCCCAACACAGACGGCACGCCCAAGGAACTGCACATCATCTTGATGGACAACCGCCGTAATGAGATGTCGCACGATCCGCGCTTCAAGGAAGCGTTGCAGTGCATTCGTTGCGCTTCGTGCCTCAACGTCTGTCCGGTGTTCCGCCTGGTTGGCGGACACGTCTTCGGCAAGGTCTACACCGGAGGCATCGGCACCATCCTCACTGCGTGGTTTGACGCGCTGAAAGCATCCGACGAGATCCAGAGCCTCTGCATCCAGTGCGGAAACTGTCGCGACGTCTGTCCCGGAAAAATCGATATCCCCGAGCTGATTCTCGAACTGCGCCGCCGCCTCGCCGTGGAGCAGGGACAGCCGCTGATTCAGAAAGCAATTTTCTCGGTGGTCAACAATCGGCGTCTCTTCCACACCATGATGCGCGCCGCGTACATCGGGCAAGCGCCGTTTGCCAAGGACGGATTCATTCGCCATCTTCCGATGTTCCTCAGCGACATGACGGCAAACCGCTCGCTGCCCACCATCGCCGCCGAGCCCTTCCGCGATCGCATCAAGAAGATCAAGCAGCCGAAGTGCGCAGAAAAAGCTGCATTCTTCGGAGGCTGCCTGGTGGATTTCGCGTATCCCGAGATGGGCGAATCCGTGGTGAAGGTTCTCAACAAGGCGGGCATCGAGGTCATCTTCCCCGAAGGCCAGACCTGCTGCGGCGCTCCTGCGCGATACAGCGGCGCCTACGAAGTGGCGGCACAGAATGGCGCAGATAACATTGACGCGCTGCTTGCAGAAGATGTGAAGTACGTGGTCTCCGCCTGCCCAACCTGCACCGTTGCGCTGAAGCAGGACTTCATTGCCAACCTGGAAGCCGTTGGACGCACCGCTGAGTTGCCTGCAGCTCGCAAGCTCGCAGAGAAGGTAGTGGACTTTTCTACTCTTGCCGAACAACTCGTTCAGCAGGGACGCCTGAAGTTCAAGCCCGGTATCGAGACATCGAAGTTCACCTATCACGACTCCTGCCACTTCAAGCGCACTCTGCGCGCCGATCAGACTCCGCGCAAGTTGATGAAGCAGGCCGGATACGAGCTGGTCGAGATGGACGAGTGCGATATGTGCTGCGGTATGGGAGGTTCGTACACGCTCAAGTTGCCGGAGATTTCCGCGCCCATTCTTGAGCGCAAACTGAGCAATGTGGAGAAGGCTGGTGCCCCTCTGCTGCTCATCGATTGCCCCGGCTGCGTGATGCAGATTCGTGGCGGCCTCGACAAACGCGGATCAAAGATCAAGGTTGAACACACTGCGCAGCGCCTGGCAGAAAGCCTGGAATAAGAGGGCCGCAGCAGTCGTGGATGAACGGATTGTGAACATCAGCAGCTCAGCATTGTCTGGGCTGTTGAGAATATAGTACGGTTTAGAAGTACTTACGTATTCATATATGTCATTTATTGCTGTGCCTTTATTTAGAGGCTTTTCATGTCCAACGAGGAAGTTCCTTGTACTGATATTACCTGGGCTCCAAGAGTTGTAGCTTTTGTCTGTAACTGGTGCACCTACACTGGAGCCGACCTGGCGGGAACAAGCCGCCTCAAGATGGACCCGAATGTTCGCGTCATAAAACTTCCCTGCAGCAGCCGCGTCAATCCCCTCTTCATCATCAAGGCCTTTGAGCGCGGTGCCGACGGCGTGATCGTCAGCGGCTGCCATACCGGAGACTGTCACTACAGCACCGGGAACTACCACGCTCGCCGCCGCTTCGCCATCCTGCATGACCTGCTTCAGTTCATGGGCGTGGAAGAAGACCGCGTGACGTTCGCGTGGGTCTCCGCCTCGGAGGGCAACAAGTGGCAGCAGGTGGTGAATGAGACGACGGCTCGGGTGCAGCAGCTCGGACCCTTCGGAGCCCCACAGGGCCAGAAGGGCGGCGCACAATGAACGAGCTACAGGAAACAGCCCGCAAGCTGCTCAGCGATGGCACGGTCAACGTCGTCATCGGCTATGAATCAGGACCGCGCGGCGTGCGTGCGGCTTTTATCACCGCCCCCGAGCAGGCCGACAAACTCATCTTCGATACTCGCTGCGTGCAGAATCTTGCCACCTATCTGAACCCGCGTCGCACCCAGATCACCCGGCTTGGCAAGGCGGCTGTCGTCGTCAAGGGATGCGATGCGCGCGCGGTGGCTGGAGTGATTCGCGAGAAGCAGATCGAGCGCGCAAACGTCGTGATCCTCGCCATGCGCTGCGGCGGCGTGCTGCAGCATCCTGAGTCCGATACTCCGCTGAACGCCGACACCGTCTCTGTCCGCTGTGCCAATTGCAAGGTCCGCGAGCCCAAGCTCTTCGATTATCTCCTCGGCGAACTTCCTCCCGAGCCTCCGGTGAACACACTCCGCATCGAGCAAATCGCTGCGCTCGAGAAGATGACTCCGTCCGAGCGCTGGAATTTCTGGAGCGGCCAACTCTCGCGCTGCATTCGTTGCCACGCCTGTCGCGAGGCCTGCCCCATGTGCTTCTGCGTGAAGTGCACGGCGGAAAAGAGCCAGCCGCAGTGGATCGATCCGTCGTCCACCTTGCAGGCCAACCGCGCCTGGCAGACCATGCGAGTGCTGCACCAGGCGGGGCGCTGCGTGGATTGTCTCGAGTGTGAGCGCGCCTGCCCCGAACACATTCCGCTCAGCCTGCTGGTTGGCTATGTGGCCGAGGCCGTAGAGCGGCGCTTTGACTACGTTGCGAGCGATGATCCGTCCGTGCCTGCGCCCTTCGGCGTGTATCGCACAGACGATGACGAGGAGTTCATCCGGTGACGCACAAATTTCTTTCTCATCAAGAGTTGGCGTCTCTCATCGGCCAACTGCTCGCGGCAAAGACGCGGGTGATCGCTCCGGTTCGCGCCAAGGACGATTCCTCGCAGCTTGAGTATCAGCCCATCCAGAGCCCCGACGATGCGACCTTCGGAGTTCGCCTGCCGCGCCGTTCGCTGAAAGAGTTCTTCCTGCCGCCCACCGAAGTCCTGCTGCACTACAAGCAGACCAAGGCGGGCGTAGAGATTCGCGAAGTCCCAACCGAAGTTCCTCCACAGGTCATCTTCGGCGCCGTGCCTTGCGACGCCGCGGGCCTCGCTGCCGTCGATAAGGTGATGAACTGGGACTACCGCGACGAGCTCTGGTTCGGACGCCGCGAGGCCACCACCATCGTCAGCTTCCTCTGCAACACGATGGACGCAACCTGCTTCTGCACCGCCGTGGGACTTGGACCGGAGTCAAGCACCGGTTCCGATGCGTTGTTCGTGCCCGTTGAAGACGGATACCTCGCCTACCTCGTCACTCCAAAAGGCGAGGCGCTGTTGCAAAACCACGGCACGGAGGCGACCGCAACAATGTTGGCCGACGCCGAGACCTCCCAGCGCGAAGCGCGTGCCAAGGTCGAACCCAACCTCGCGGCCATTCCCGTGGAGTTCGCCACTTGGCTGGCCTCGAACTTCGATCATCCAGTGTGGAAGACCCTCGCGCTGCGCTGCCATGGCTGCGGAGCTTGCGCCGCGATGTGTCCGACGTGCCATTGCTTTGACATTGTGGATGAACACATCAGCGCTGACGAAGGCGTGCGCCGCAGAAACTGGGACTCCTGCCAGACCGGGCTCTTCACTGTGCATTCCTCCGGACACAATCCGCGCGCCAGCCAGAGCGAGCGTTTCCGCCAGCGCATTCAGCACAAATTTTCCATCTACCCCAGCCGCTTTGGAGAAATCCTCTGCACGGGCTGCGGACGCTGCTCGCGTGGCTGCCCGGGAGGCATGGATCTCCCCAGCATCGTCGGCGAACTCGTCGCGCTGGCGCAAGCCAAGCCTGAAGCAGGTGGCCAATGAACATCTATCAACCGCACCTCATGCGCATCCGCGAGATTACCGACGAGACCATCGACACTCGCACCCTGAAGCTCGAGTTCGAAGACCCCGGTGTTGCCGAGCACTTCCAGTTTTCTGCCGGACAGTTCGGTGAGTACTCCGTCTTCGGCGAAGGGGAAAGCACCTTCTGCATTGCCTCGCCGCCCACCCGCGCTGGCTACATCGAGTGCAGCTTCAAGGCCACCGGAAAAGTCACGCAGGCGCTTCGCCGCCTCGACGTCGGCGACACCGTCGGCTTCCGCGGTCCATATGGCAATCATTTCCCCCTGGAAAAAATGAAGGGGCACTCCATCGTCTTCATCGCCGGAGGGATTGGCCTTGCGCCGGTGCGCGCCGTCATCTGGAACGTGCTTGACCTGCGCGACCAGTTCAAGGATCTCACCATCGTGTACGGCGCACGCTCGGTGGGCGACCTGGTGTACAAGCGCGAGTTGGAGCAGTGGGCACAGCGCTCCGATGTGAAGCTCTGCCTCGCGGTCGATCCTGGCGGTCAAACTCCGGACTGGAAGGGTTTGGTAGCGCGCATTCCCACGGCCGTTGAGCAGACGGTCGCCACCGCCGAAGATACCTTTGCCGTCATCTGCGGGCCGCCCATCATGATCAAGTTCACGCTGCCCGTGCTGGAGAAACTCGGCTTCCCCGGTGAGCGCATCTACACCACGCTGGAAAATCGCATGAAGTGCGGCCTGGGTAAGTGCGGACGCTGCAACATTGGCCCCACCTACGTCTGCAAAGACGGACCGGTCTTCACCGCCGCGCAGATGCGGAACTTGCCACAGGAGTTCTAAATGCCAGAGCGCGTGAATCAGAATCGGGAGAGCGTTGTGAAGAACGAACGGGAACAAATCGGTAGAGGAAGTGACGTGCAAGCAGCGGCCCTCCCGCGCATCGGGGTCTTCTTATTCGAGGGCAGTGCCCCGTCACCATCCCTGGACTACGCCTCCGTCGCCGAGTACGCGGCTCACTTGCCTGACGTGATTGCCGTTCGCACCGTTGCAGCCTCTTCCGCCATCACCCCCGAAGTGTTGGCCGTAGAGATTCGCAAGGCAAAGCTGAATACCATCGTTCTTGCGGCGGATCACCCGGGCTTCCACAAGCCAGCTTTCTCACGTGCCCTGACGCTGGCCGGCAGAGATGGCTCGCAAGTCCGCCTGGCATCTTTCGGAGAGCGGGGCGACGGAGCTTCCACCAAGCGCGCGAAGGTGCTTATCACCTGCGCTGTGCAGAATGTTCCGGTCAAGCCGAGCCCTAAGCACGATGTCACAGAGTTCAACACCGCAACGCTCGTGATCGGTGGAGGCATCGCCGGAATCCAGGCAGCGTTGGAAATTGCCGCCTCCAATCACAAGGTCTATCTCGTCGAGCGCACTGGAACCATTGGCGGACGCATGGCAATGTTCGACAAGACCTTTCCCACGCTCGACTGCGCCGCCTGCATCCTCACTCCAAAGATGGTTGCCGTCGGCCAGAATCCGAACATCGAGTTGCTCGTGCTCTCAGAGGTGCAGGAAGTCTCCGGCAGCTTTGGACAGTTCAACGTAAAGGTGCTCAAGCACGCTACCCGCGTGGACTCCTCTGCCTGCGTGGCCTGCGGAGACTGCGCGCGCTACTGTCCGGTGACCGCCTCCAGCGAGTTTGATATGGGGATCGCCACCCGCAAGGGCATCTTCATTCCCTTTCCGCAGGCGGTGCCGAACACTTACATGATCGACCCCACGTACTGCACCTGGGTTCTCAGCGATGGCAAGAAGTGCGGAGCCTGCGCCAAGAAGTGTTCCAAGGGCGCAGTCCATCTTGACGCGAAAGATGAATTGGTCGATCTCGAAGTAGGCAACATCATCGTCGCCACCGGCTATGACACGCCGGATGCGCATCGCGTGGAGCGCTACGGCTACGGAACGTATCCCAACGTTTTGACCTCGCTTGAGTTTGAGCGCCTCACCAACGCCTCAGGCCCTACAGGCGGCAAGATCGTGATGAAGACCAAGAAGGTCAACAAGAAAACCAAGACGGAAGAGTGGGTCTTTGAGCCGGATGGTCCAAAACCCAAGGCCGTTGCCATCGTTCATTGCGTTGGCTCGCGCGACCAGAATTACAACCCTTACTGCTCGCGAGTCTGCTGCATGTACTCGCTGAAGTTCGCTCACCTGGTGCGCGAGAAGCTGCCGGAAGCCAAGTGTTACGAGTACTACATCGATATGCGCGCCTTCGGCAAAGGCTACGAAGAGTTCCACGAGCGCATCCGCGAAGAGGGAGTCCTGCTCGTTCGCGGACGCTCCGCCAGCGTGGCCGAGCGCGACGGCCAGCTTTACATCCACGGTGAAAACACTCTCGATGAACATCTGATTACGCTGCCCGTGGATATGGTTCTGCTCTCCGTTGGATTGCAACCCTCGCACGGTTCAGCAGAACTGGCCGAGAAGCTCTGCATCCCGCGTGATGGCGATGGCTGGTTCCGTGAGTTGGACTACAACTCGGAGCCGAACGGCACTCCGCGCGAAGGAATCTACGTGGCGGGTGTCTGCCAGGGACCGAAGGATATTCCGGACACAGTAGCGCAGGCCTCCGCTGCGGCGGCTCATGCGCTGCGTTCCATCGTCAGCAGCGAAGCGGGAAAGAAAGTCGCGCAGCCACTCACAGAAAACGCGGGCTCGCCCGCACGCGCCTGACCGGGTAGTGGAAAAGAGAACAAGACATGGCAGTTCGTACAAATCCGGAACTGATTGACCAGTTGCAGCAATTCGGGGCAAAGGACGCCATCAAGTGCTACCAGTGTGGCAACTGTAGCGCGGCCTGCGCGCACTCTGAGGACCCATACGTTTTTCCGCGCAAGTCCATGCGCTTTCTCCAGATGGGCTTGGAAAAGCCTTTGCGTTCCTCGCTTGATCCCTGGCTCTGCTATTACTGCGGAAAGTGTTCGGAGCAGTGTCCGCGCGGCGCCGAGCCCGGCGAGACGATGATGGGCGTGCGTCGCTGGCTCACCTCGGAATACGACTTCACCGGAATCTCGCGGCTGCTGTATCGCTCCTGGAGTTCCGAACTTGCCGCTGTGATTGTGGTGGCTCTGCTTACCGGAGCAGGCTTCTTCGGCTTCGGCCTCTTCGGCGGAGGCGGCAATCTATCCGTGTATGACGGCCCCGGCGCATTTCTACCGCCGCACGCCATTCACGTCTTTGATTGGACGATGGGCATCATCCTTGCCTCACTGCTTTCCATCAACTGCATTCGCATGTGGCATTTCACCATGCACGGTGAGCACGCGGTTCCAGTGCCACTCTCGCTGTACGTGAGCTACCTGCTGTTGCTTCCGGTGCACTTCTTTACCCAAAAGCGCTTTCGCCATTGTGAGAATAAGACTCCCTGGACCAATCACCTGATCCTCATGCTCAGCTATCTCACCATGCTGACGCTGATCATGGTTTTCCTGAAACAGATGCAGGCTGGACCGCAGGTAAATTGGTATGCGCACACCTTTGGATACCTGTCTGCCATCGGACTGGTCGGGACTTCCATATTTGCGATTCGCGGTCGAATCAAGAAAGACGCGGCCTATCATCGCCACTCGCATGAGTCTGACTGGATGTTTCTCGGGCTGCTGCTGTACGTCTCGGTAACCGGAATTCTGCAGCACGTGCTGCACCGCGCCGGGTTCCCTATGGCGGCAAACATCACGTACATCGTGCACCTGATGGGCGTGGTACCCATGCTGGCGCTGGAGGTTCCCTTCAGCAAGTGGTCGCACCTGGCCTACCGTCCGCTGGCGATCTACTTCGCACAACTTCAACAGGCAGCCCAGGCCGAAGGCGCAACTCCTCTTGGCAGGCCGGCAAGACCGCAACCGGTCGCGCAGGAACAGGGAGATTAGCATGGCGGAAGAACGGATTGGCGTTTACGTTTGCAACTGCGGCACCAACATCGGCAAGGTGGTCGATGTGGAGGCCGTTGCCAAGTCGGCATTGGAAATTCCTGGCGTCGCACTCGCGCATTCCTACAAGTACATGTGCTCCAATCCCGGCCAGGAGATGATCCTCAAGGACATTGAGGACAACCAGCTCACGCGCATCGTCGTGGCGTCCTGCAGCCCACGCATGCATGAAGCGACCTTCCGCGCAGCCATCAAGCGCGCTGGACTCAATCCTTACCTGCTTGAGATGGCCAACATCCGGGAGCAGTGCAGTTGGATTCACGACGACTCCGCGGCAGCCACCGAAAAAGCCAAGGCTCTCGTTCACGCCGCTGTGCAGCGCGTCAAATTCAACGAACCGCTGGAGAGCCGCACCGCTCCCATGTGCGCCTCCACGCTTGTACTCGGCGGAGGCGTTACCGGACTCACCGCCGCCCTGGAGCTGGCCGACGCCGGGCAGCAAGTCTTCCTGGTTGAAAAACAGGATCACCTCGGAGGCAACGTCGCGCGGCTTGATCTTACCGCGCCCAATCTCGACTCCGCGCAGGACATGCTCCACAACTGGATTGAGCGCGTGTGGCGTCATCCTCATATTCGCGTCTTCCTCAACGCTGAGCTCACGTCACTCACAGGCTTCAACGGAAACTTCAAGCCTCGCCTCCGCACCGAAGACGGCGAAGCGCTCGATCTTGACGCAGGCTCCGTGCTGGTCTGCACCGGATACAAGGAGTTCGACGCCTCGCGCATTCAGCAGTACGGCTACGGCCGCCTGCCCGACGTCATCACCTCGTTCGAACTGGAAGCCATGTTGCGCGCTGGCAAGGTACAGACCCGGTCAGGCAAGCAGCCGCGCTATGTTTCCATCGTTCATTGTGTGGGCTCGCGCAGCAAGGAATATCATCCCTACTGCTCGCGCGTCTGTTGCACCACGGGACTCAAGTACGCATTCGAGTTGAAGTCCGCCCTGCCCGCAGCGCACATCTCCAACCTGTATAGCGACATGGAAGCCTTCGGCAAAGGCTGCGAGGATTTCTACCGCAAAGCCTCCGAAGCTCGCACCCAATTCGTCATGTTCGCCAAGAACGACCTGCCCGCTATCCGCGAGGCTGCGCCCAAAGACGGCTGCAACATGCTCATCACCCTCAAGGAGCAGCTTTCCGGCGAAGAGATCGAGATGCCCGCCGACCTCGTTGTGCTCATGGTCAGCATGGAGCCACGCGAAGACGCCGGGGCCATCGCCCGCCTCGTCAACATCAGCTGCGATAAGGACGGCTGGTTCATCGAGAGTCATCCCAAGCTCGATCCCGTGGCCACCACCACCGACGGAGTCTACATCGCTGGTGCCTGCCAGTTCCCGCGTGACATACCCGAGTCCGTTGTGCAGGGACGCGCCGCCGTGGCGCGAATACTTGGCAAGGTGTCGCAGGGGCAGATCACGGTCGACGCCGTGTACTCCGAGGTCCAGGAAAAGCTCTGCAGTGGCTGCCGCACCTGCTTCTCCATGTGCCCCTACGGGGCTATCGAGTACATCGGCGAGAAGCACCTCAGCCATATCATCAGCGCCGTCTGCAAAGCCTGCGGATGTTGCGCCGCAGCCTGCCCCGCCGGAGCCATCAAGGTCCGCCACTTTACCGACGAACAGGTTTACGGACAGATCGAAGGCGTGCTGCAGGGCTAAGTTCGCCTCCAAAGTGCCGAGCCTAGGGGCTTCACCGGTCCAACGCTTTCACTGTTTATTCGCTGCCCTGTCAGTCGGCTCGCAGCCCGCTTGAAGAGCGGCATTCCCTTGAAAGCACCGCCCTCAAAAAAAGTAAGGAATTCAGTGCTCTTTCATCTTGTCTGACAACCTGATGTGTAGTACTGTCTCTCCGGCCAAGAAGCGCTTTTGCCCATCTCTGGCCCGAGAGGTTCATCCGAATGATTGACAACGCCATCATAGAAAAACTTCGCTCCATCGTCGGAAACGACAACGTACTCACCAGCAAGGTTAGCCGCGTGACTTACGGCTATGACGCGACCGCCGACGTTCCCAAGGGCAGTCCGGATGTCATCGTCATGCCGACCAGCGCCGAGCAGGTGCAGAGCATTGTGAATCTCGCGCGCAGAAGTGGAATTGCAATCTACTCCCGCGGCGCCGGAACGAACCTCAGCGGCGGCACCATTCCCGTCGAGCACGGCATCGTCCTCTCGCTGCAGAAGATGAACAAGATCATTGAAGTGGACGCCGAGAACCTGACTGCCGTGGTGCAGCCCGGCGTCATCATTCAGGAACTCAACAACGCCGCCGCCCCGCACGGGCTGATGTATCCGCCTGACCCCGGCACGGTCACCACGGCCACCATGGGCGGCTCCGTGGCAGAGAACTCCGGTGGACTTCGCGGCCTCAAGTACGGCGTCACCAAGCACTACGTCATGGGCATGGAAGTTGTGCTCGCCAACGGAGACCGCGTGCGCTTTGGCGGCAAGACGGTGAAGAACGTGACCGCCTATGACTTCTCCAACCTCTTCGTCGGCTCGGAAGGTACGCTCGGCGTCATTGTTGAGATCACCTGCAAGCTGCTTCCCTCGCCCAAGTATCGCCGCGCCATGCTTGCCACCTATCGCACAGTAGAAGAAGCAGGCAACACCGTCGCTGGAATCATCAAGGCGCAGGTCATCCCCGCCACGTTGGAGATCATGGACAACATGACCATTCGCACGGTGGAGGACTTTGCGCACGTCGGCCTGCCGGTGGACGCCGAAGCCCTGCTGCTGATCGAAGTCGATGGTATGGCCGAAGAAGTTGTTGTGCGTGAGGCGCAGGCCGTGGTCAAAGTAGTGGCCGAAAACAATGGCGAACTTCGCGTTGCCAACTCGGATGCCGAGCGTGACAAGCTCTGGGCCGCGCGCCGCGCCGCCTTGCCGGCTCTCGCATCGCTGAACAACACCGTGGTTCTTGAAGACGCCACCGTCCCCCGCAGCCACATTACAGACATGCTGCTCGAACTGGCAGCCATTGGACGCAAGCACAACCTCACCATGGGAACCTTTGGACACGCAGGCGACGGCAACCTGCATCCCACCATCCTCGCCGACAAGAACAATGCCGACGAGATGGCGCGCGTTCATCTTGCAGTGGATGAGATCTTCGCCACGGCGCTGAAGTTCGGCGGCACGCTGAGCGGCGAGCACGGCATCGGAGTGGCCAAGATGAAGTATCTCGGCAATGAGATTGGCAGCACCGGACTCGACCTGATGCGCACTCTCAAGAACGCGCTTGACCCCACGCACATGTTCAATCCCGGCAAACTGGTTCCCTTCCCGCAGCAACAGGAAGAGGTGGCCCATGCAACCCGGTGAGCAGGCAACTTCCCGTCCTGCAATCTACGACGACCTGGCAGCCGTGCAGCAGGAACTCGACAAGTGTATGCACTGCGGCTCCTGCATGGCCGTCTGCCCAATCTATGCCACGGATAAAGTCGAAGCGGGCGTAGCTCGTGGAAAGGTCGCAGTCGCACAGGCCGTGCTGGAAGGCACCCTGGAGCTTGATGATCCTGAAGTGGTCTCGATGCTCTTCAACTGCCTGGTCTGCAAGAGCTGCATGCAGGGCTGCCCCACCAAGGTTGACTTCGCGCGCATCATGCTGGCCATGCGCACGGCCGTCGTCAGGAAGAACGGCCTGCCGTGGCTCAAGAAGGCCATCTTCAGTACGCTCAAACATCCTGAGCTGTTTGACCGCGGCATGAAGATGGGCGCACTGCTCAGCGGCATCGCATTCCGCGACGCAGGCCAGCAATCCATCGCACCGCGCTCGCCGTTCGCCTTTGTCGGCAAGTACGCCGGATTCGATGAGGATCGCCTGCTGCCCGCTCTCGCCGCCAAGCCTTTGCGTGATCGCCTTCCCGAACTCATCCAGATCACAGAGCCGAAGACAAAGGTAGCGTTCTTCACCGGATGCTCGCTGAATTACTTCTATCCCGAGACTGGCGAAGACCTCGTCTCCGTGCTCAAGGAGAACAACGTCGAAGTCTCCATTCCCAAGGGGCAGGGATGCTGTGGCATTCCGGTCTTTGTGCATGGCGATGTGGAGACCATTCGCGAACTTGGCCGGCGCAATCTGGACGCCATGGAAAGCACTGGCGCCGAATACCTCATCACCGGATGCGGCTCCTGCGGCGGCGCATGGCAACATGAATACCAGGAGGTTTTCGCGAACGATCCGGTCTACGGCCCCAAGGCGAAGCATTGGGCACAGCGCACGTATGACATATCGAGCTTCCTCGTCGATGTCATCCACTACCGCCCGTCGCAAGGCAAGGTGGATGCCGTGGTCACCTACCATGACTCCTGCCACCTGAAGAAGACAATGAAGGTTTCGCGCGAGCCGCGCGAGATTCTCAATGGCATTCCCGGCGTTACGTTCAAGGAAATGTCACAACCCGACGCTTGCTGCGGCAGCGGCGGATCCTACGTGCTCACTCACTTTGGAACCTCCACGGACATTGCAGAAAGAAAAGTGAACGATGTCGGCCGCACCGGGGCCGACACGGTTACTACCGGCTGTCCCGCGTGCATGATGCAGTTGTTCGATAACCTTCACCGCTTTGGAAAGACGCAGCAGGTCCGGCACTATATTTCGCTTCTCGCCGAGTCCTACCGTAACGAGAAAGCTGCGCAATAACTCCGCGTTTCCCTTCCTCGATAGCACTACTGGCCGTCACTCAATGTGACGGCCTTTTTTCGTATGGTGTGCACATCGGTCGATAGGCCTTTCGTTTCGCCCAGGTCATCAAATTGTGTATGCCCTCTTGAGCATGGATCTCCAGCTCAACTTATAATCGAGGTACTCCCAAGAGGAACAATGTCATATTCAATCTGCACCGCGAGGCAGGACGCGCTTACCCCGGTCTCAAAATCTGATGCGGCCTTCGCGTGTGGCACATGCCGAGGCGCTGACGCGTGAGAGATCGTCCAATTCTCATGATTGCTCCGTACCTCCCGGACTCGGGTTCACAAGGTGCGACGCACAAGATAGAGTCGGTGCTGCGCATTCTTGCACGCTCCGGCAGGAGGATTCTCTTCCTCAACTCGGCCCATATCCGCGCCGAGTTCGCGCCATCTTCAGCCGCCATCCGCAACATTGCCGGCGTGCGACTGCTTCAGATCACTCCGTTCACCATGCCTTGGCGTCCTGCGGGCAAGCTGGCCAACGTTCTCGCCATGCGATCCCTGGTGCGTCGCATTGCTGCTATCCGCCCATCGCTTGTCTGGATTTACAACAGTTACGCCTTTGAGGCGCGCTTTGCATTGATGCTCTCAAAGACCACGGACTGCCGCATCGTGCTTGAGATGGAGGATCTGCCCCGCTCGCGCAACCGCGGACGGTTGAACCTCAAGCCGATCCTCGACGCCCATTACCTCCAACTGCTGCGCCGCCATGCCACGCTCATTACCTGCGTCAACCAGAGCGTTGAGTCCAGCATGAGCCCGGCGCGCACCATGCCGCTTCCTTACATCATGAGTCCGGCGGTCAAGCTCAACGGCGGCGAGCCCTTCCAGGGTGCGCCGTTCACGCTTGGATATTTTGGGCACCTCAGCATCGAAAAGGGCGTCTCAATCTTTCCTTCGCTTTCCGCCTCTCTTCCCGCCAACTGGCGATTCACCGTGACCGGACGTGGCCCTCTTGCCGCTGAGCTTCACGCCTGCGCGGCGCGCTCGGGCGGCAGAATGCAGTTCATTGAAAACGCGCCGGATGAAAAGCTCTACGAACTCTTGAGCCAGTGCGATGCCGTGGTGAATCCACATTGGTCTATCCGTGCCATGGGTGAGGGCGTGTTTCCCTTCAAGGTGCTCGAGGCTGTAGCCGCGGGCCGCCTCGTGATCTCCACCGAGTTGCCTCCCTGCGGCTTCGATCTGACGCAGAACGTGATGAACTTTGACGGCACCGTTGACGGCCTGCTTCGAAGCCTTGCCGCCGCCCCGGAGTTTCGCCGGCGCAATCTTGTTGGATTCGAGGCCACCGTCGCACGTGTGCGATCTGCACTCTCCGAAGACGCAATCTACGCTACTCTAAGAGATATGAGGGTCTTGCCCTAGCTATGAAGATTCTTCACGTTATCAGTTCCGTGAATCCAGGCAACGGCGGCCCTATTGAAGGCATTAAGCAACTTGCCCTGGCGAATCAGGCATTCGGACATTCCATTGAGGTCGCTTCTCTCGACGCGCCAGATGCCGCATGCCTGCGCAGTCTGGATATCCCCGTGCATGCGCTGGGTCCGGGGCGCTGGAAGTACCGGTATAGCAGCCGAATGGTGCCATGGCTTCGCGAAAACGCACGTCGTTTCGACGTCGTGATCGTCAACGGCCTCTGGCAGTATCACGGCTTTGCAGTGTGGCGCGCCTTGCGCAAATCCAAGACGCCCTACGTCGTTTACACCCACGGCATGCTGGACCCATGGTTCAAGAAGACTTATCCGCTGAAGCACCTCAAGAAGCTGCTCTACTGGCCATGGGCCGAATACCGCATCCTGCGCGATGCGGGCGCTGTGCTCTTCACCTGCGAAGAGGAGCGCGTACTCGCCCGCCAGTCTTTTAACACGTACAAGTGCAATGAGGTGGTTGTCAATTACGGCACAGCCGGACCTCAGGGAAACGCGCAAGCCGGTGTCGAGCAGTTCTATTCGCGCTTTCCTGAATTGCGTAACAAGCGCATCGCGATCTTTCTAGGCCGGCTTCATGAGAAGAAGGGATGCGATTTGCTCATCCAGGCTTTCGCTCGTGAGCTCGCCTCCGATCCCGAATGGCATCTCCTCATCTGTGGTCCTGATCAGGTCGGCTGGCAGGCCAGTCTGCAGGCAATGGCCGCTCAACTCGGTATCGCCGATCGCATTACGTGGGCCGGAATGATCACTGGCAATCTGAAGTGGGGAGCCTTGTTCTCCTCGGAGATTTTCGTGCTGCCGTCGCATCAGGAAAACTTCGGCATCGTGGTGGCTGAGGCGCTTGCCTGTGGCGTTCCAGCTCTCATTTCCGACAAGGTCAACATCTGGCAGGAGGTGCAGGCCGATGGCGCAGGAATCGCCGGGCCTGATACTCTCGAAGGAACCTGCGCCACGCTGAAAACCTGGAAGAATATGTCGAGCCAGCAGAAGACTGGCATGCGTGCACGTACCGGCGAATGCTTTGAACAGAGATTTGAGATTCACGCTGCGGCCAGAACGTTGATTGCCGCTCTGGAGAGTGTCTGCGCCAGGCGCGCAGCCCAACGCCCATGAGCCATCCCGATCCCTATCTTGCCGCTGCTTTCCCGATGCGCAATCGATTGCTCCGTCTTGCCTGGGGCATTGTGCATGCTCTTCTCTTCCGGCCTTCGCCGCGCCCCTTGCATGCATGGCGCGCGCTCCTGCTGCGCTGCTTTGGAGCGAGCATGGGACCAAACTGTCATGTCTATCCCGGCGCAAAAATCTGGGCGCCATGGAATTTGATTTGCGATGACAGCGCGTCCATCGCAAATGGTGTGGTCGTTTACAATCCAAAGCCCATGCGCTTGGGATCCCACGCCATCGTCTCGCAGGAAGCTTATCTCTGCGGTGCCACACACGATTACGAAAATCCGACGTTTCCTCTCGTCGCTTTTCCTTCCACGCTGGGCGCGTATTCATGGGTGTGTGCCCGCGCCGTTGTGCAGCCCGGAGTCAACGTGGGAGAAGGAGCCATCCTCGCTCTCGGATCCATTGCCACGCATGACCTTGAACCATGGACCGTGTACGGCGGCATCCCCGCCCGCAAGCTGAAGAGCAGAAATCGCAACGCAATGGGCGCGTCCAACTCATGATCTCTGTCTTCATCCCGACCAGAAACGAACAGCAGGACCTGCCCGCCTGTCTGCGATCCGTCGCGTGGTCAGACGATGTTCACGTCTATGATTCCTTCAGCACCGACAGTACCGTGGAGATCGCACGCAACGCGGGAGCCACGGTGACCACTCCGCCTGGCTCGCCCGGCTCAGCCATCTTCGGCGGCGATGAGGCGGCGCATAAGAACTGGGCGCTCAAGAATATTCCGTTCAAGCATCCCTGGGTATTGCATCTGGATGCCGATGAGCGCGTCACTCCCGAACTGGCCGCCAGCCTGCAACACGCCGTGGCTTCGCCCTCGGAGTTCGTCGCCTTCCGCATCCGGCGCCGTGACTTCTTTCTCGACACATGGCTCAAGCACGTGCAGGCTTCGCCGTTTTACCTGCGCCTCTTCCGCCCCGACAAGCTGCACTATGAGCGACTGATCAACCCCATTGCCGTTCCCGATGGCGCAGTCGGCGAACTCACCGGCTACCTCGACCATTTCCCCTTCAGCAAGGGACTCAGCCACTGGCTTGACCGCCACAACTCCTACAGCACACTGGAAGCGCGGCAGATACTTTGCAATCGCCGTGAACACCGCGGATTCAGCCTGCGCCACGCCTTCCTGGCCCGCGACTTCAACGAGCGCCGCTTCCACCAGAAGGAGCTTTTCTACCGTCTCCCGGCCCGCCCGCTAATCAAGTTTTTTCTGCTCTACTTCGTACGCCGAGGCTTTCTCGACGGACGCGCCGGACTCACCTACGCGCGCTTGCAATCCTTTTATGAATCCATGATCGTGCTCAAGACCCGCGAGCTGGCGGCGAAGGCCGACGAAACCCCGTCCGTATTAAAATGAATGGTGACACCCCTCATGGCCCAGCTTCATCCAATTCGCGATGCGAAGACGCTGCTCTGTAGACTGAGTGTGTTGCTCGTGCTCGTCACATTTTCGCCGGCGCAGGAGCTTGGCCGACGCGTAGGCGATCCCGTCGACGTCAGCGTTGGTGCCGCTGTGCACCCCGAGGTCAATGCCGTCGTCACCGGACAGCCCGTCGACTCAACTGGCAACACGCACCGCGCCTCCTCGTTTGGCCCGACGCGTAACCAGTCCGCCTTGTCGAAGCCTGCGTCCACCGCTGCTACTCCGGCCGCGTCCATCACCGGTTCACGGACAGCATCGCCAGCTCAACTCGGCTCCGCACCCATGCCACCGCCGTTCACGGCTGTGCCCTCTTCCAACAAGCTGAGTCGCGGAGCAAGGCCAGCAGCACCCGCAAAGAAACATCTCGCGCTCGCATCGGGCGGAGGCGAGCCTGCTCATTCGCATCTTGAACCTGCAGCGTCAGACCCTGACTCCAGCAAGCTGAACTCGTCGATTTCATCCGCACGAATTTCCCGCAAGACGCGTAAGCAGCGAACCGCTTCCGCAGCGTCAATGTCAGCGAAGGCTCACCATGCCCTCGGCGGTCGCCCATCGAACGGCACGGCCCACGCTTCCGCAAAGTCGCCGACATCCACTCCAGCCAAGTAGGCTGCGGCTCTTACATCACGGCCGGTGCGGGAATCCCCATTACGGACATGGTGGCCATCAGCTCGCGACGAACCACCGCTGCAGTTGCCAGCAGCAGTGCCTTCCGCGCTGCATCTTCTTCGGTCAGGATGTGGTGTTTGTGATAGAAGTTGTTGAACTGCTGCGCCAGTTGGAAGGCATGCTTCGTCAGCGCCGCTGGTTCCGTGGTGATGATGCATTGCTCAATCACCTTCGCGGTTTGTCCCGCGGCCAGCCATAGCGACCACAGATCGTCGTTGCCCGCGAAGGCCTCTGCCGGTAGCTCCGCTTTCAGTGCGTCTTCCGGAGCAATGCCCGCCTTGCGGAAGATGTTACTCGCCCGCACCACCGCGTACTGCACATACGGCCCGGTCTCGCCCTCAAACGACAGCGCCTCTCGGAAATCAAAGGCAATCACCGACTGCTTCGTGAACTTCAACATGAAGTAGCGCAGCGCGCCAATCGCAATCTGCGTGGCAATCTCGCGGCGTTCATCATCGCTGAGTTCCGCATGGCGCGAATCCACCTCGCACTTCGCCGCGTCAATCAGCTTGTCCAGCAAGTCATCGGCCTTCACGCCAAATCCCTTGCGCCCGGAAACTTCAATGTAGCTGCGCTGCTGATCTTCCTCGCTTACCGTGTAGCCCAGTTCCATCGCGCAGCGCGGAGTCAGCGCCACCATCTCATAGCTGAAGTGCGTGTAGCGCGCCGCCTCGGCCTCGTGTCCCAGCAGCAGAATCGCCTGCTTCACGGTCTCCTGCGGATCGCTTTGCCGCGCATCGATCACGTTGTAGATCGCATCTACGCCGCCAAAGTGCGGACCGCCCGGCTCGCTGTCTTTCGGGTCGCACGAGATCCACACCGGACGCCCGTCTGCGTACTCATAGAATTTCCGGTAGCCGAAATCCAACCCCAGCAGCCCGAACTTCCACATGTGATACGCGATATCCTTGCCGACGTATCCCACCGTGCCGTTCGAGCGCACAATCACCTTGGCGTCTTCGTCGGCCGCGGCGTCCGCGGCTTCATCCTTCACCTTGCCCGGACGCGTCATCACCCAGCAGCCCTTGTTCTTCCCTTCCTCTTCGAAGTAAAGAACGCCCGCGGCCTTCAGCAGTTCAAAAGCCTTGGCCCAGAAGTGCAGATGAAGAATGTCGCTCTCCTGCGGCAGGAAGTCATACTCAATGTCGAGCCGCTGCATTGTCTCCAGATGCCGCCGCAGCACGGCCATCGAAATCTCTTGCGCGATCTCAGCCGTCGGATTGCCGCCGACTTCCAGCGCATGCAGCGTGTCGCGACGCGCCTGCATATTCGCTTTGTCTTCCTCATACCACTGCGAAACCCGCGCATACAGATCCCAGCAGTAATAGTCGAAACGCCCCTCGCTTCCGCCGATCAGCGCTTCAATCTCCGCGCGAGTTTTCTTCGCCACGCGCTCAAAGCCCACCACAACGTCAGCCACCTGCACGCCCGTGTTGTCGATGTAGTTCTGCACCGCGACCTTGTAATTAGCGGCCCGCAGCAGACGCACCAGCGTATCTCCCAGAATCGAATTCCGCAGATGTCCGATGTGCGCTGCTTTATTCGGGTTGATCGACGTGTGCTCCACCAGCACTTTGCCGCGCGAGCCAGCGGAGGCGAACTCCGCCGCTCCCCGAGCCACCAGCGCTGCCGCTTCGGTCCGCGCCAGCCGCGCGTTGATGTATCCGGCTCCCGCCACTTCGAACTTCGCAAAGCCTTCGGGCAGCGTCATCTCCGCCACAATCTCATCGGCGATTTTTCGCGGAGCCTTGCGCAGCGTACGCGCCAGCTCAAACGAAACCGGCAGCGCAAACTCGCCGAACTCGATCTTCGGCGGCTGCTCCACCACAATGCTTGCCAGCTCGATGTCGTACTTCTGCTTCAGGAAGGCGCGCACATGCGCAATCAGGCGGTTCTGTAATAAAAGATACACAGTGATTCCTTGCGTCCAGCGGGACTCTCAAGATGAATGGTCAAACTACGATTGTAAGGGATGCGGCCCCCGGTTGCCGCAACATCATTCCACCATCGCGAATGCGGCTACGATTGAATCTCGTTCTTCGCTCTTTCCTGCATGATCTGCTCTGCCCGGTTCAGCGCATCCTGAATGTTCTCGCAGATGTTTTCCGCGCCAATCTTTTCTTCAAAGACCGGCTGATGAATGAGTTTTGCCGGATGCTCCTTGGCTCCGCACAGCAACAGGTGACGTCCAGAAGCCTGCAGTCGTGCGGCGACTTCCTCAATCTCGCCCAGCCCTGTAGAGTCAATCGCGCTCATGCCGCGCAGCCGTAGAATCACCACTGGCGGCAGCGCCTGCAAGCGGTGGATGATCACTTCCAGCTTGTGCGCGGCGCCAAACAGCAGCGCACCCTGCACGGTGAAGACCTCCACGTACTCAGGAATATGCTTGTCATGCAGTACGTGGGCACGGCCCGTAAGAATGTAATCCTTGGTCACCGGCGAAACCGACGTGGTCTCCGCTACGCTGCGGATGAACGTGAGCGCCGCCAGAATCATGCCAAACTCCACGGCGGTCGTCAGGTCGGCCATTACGGTAAGGCCAAAGGTCACCACCCACACCGCCACTGCCGACTTCGTTACCCTTAGCAGTCGCCAGGTCTCGCCCCACTGTCCCATGTTGTAGCTGACAACAAACAGAATCGCCGCCAGCACAGCCATCGGGATAAACCGCGCCAGCGGTGCCGCAAACATCAGCACTGCCAGCAGGGTGAACGAGTGAATGATGCCTGCCATCGGCGTGCGCGCACCAGAGCGAATATTTGTAGCCGTGCGCGCAATGGCCCCGGTTGCCGGAAGTCCGCCGAAGATCGGCGAGATGATGTTGGCTACTCCCTGCGCCACCAGTTCCACGTTGGAGTTGTGTTTGTCGCCGCTCATGCTGTCCGCCACTACCGCTGACATCAGCGATTCAATCGCACCCAGCAACGCAATCGTGACGGCCGAAGAGAACAATGGCAGAACCAGCGACGTGTGAAACTCGGGAATCTGCATATGCGGAAGACCCGAGGGAATTCCGCCGAAGCGGGTGCCGATGGTCTCCACCGGAAGCTTCAACAATGCTGCCGCAACGGTCCCTGCAACCAGCGCCACAATGTATCCGGGTACCCGTTTGCTGACCTTCGGTGTGAGCAGGATGATCGCCAGCGAAGCCAAGCCCAGCGCAGTCGCCGAAAGCGAGACGGTGCTCGCGTGCTCAGCCAACTCCTTCATGCGCGCAAAGAACTCACCCGGATTGTGCTCCAACCGCAAGCCAAAGAAGTCGCGAATCTGCGTGCTGGCAATCAGCACCGCAATACCGTTGGTGAAGCCCATCACCACGGGCCGAGGAATGAACTGCACGGCTTTGCCCAAGCCGGTCAGGCCCATGATGACCAGCATCACTCCGGCCATCATGGTGCACAGGAAGAGTCCGTGAATGCCGTGCTTGGCGAGGATTCCGGCGATGACCACAACGAACGCGCCAGTCGGTCCGCCAATCTGCATCTTGCTGCCGCCAAGCAGCGAGATGATGAACCCAGTCACCATCGCGCAGTAGATACCGGCCTGCGGCGTCAATCCGCTGGCAATGGCAAACGCCATGGCGAGCGGGAGCGCCACCAGTCCCACGGTAATCCCTGCCGCAAGATCAGCGGCGAAGATGCGTGCAGAGTAATCTTTCAGACAAAGAACCGATTTTGGTAGGAAGTGATTCCAGCGCGACTTTGAAAAATCCATGCTGTTCAATGATAACTCTGCTTTTGATCGCGAGGAACTCAGGCCAATCGCCTAGTCCTCTCGGTCATGGCAGCCATGCCGGAGCCAGCCCCAGCAAATGGCTCGTTCGCTCTGCCGCTGCGCTCGGCTCAGGATGTTCCTCCAGCAGTTGCGCACCTGCAAAGCGCAGGTAGACGGCCGGCTTCCCTGCCCCTGCCGCCTGCACAAACTCCACGGACTGCGGCGCGGCTGGAATGCGTGCTCCGAACCAGTGCGGGTCTTCGCGCTGCGCCCAGGTCACCAGCGCCAGCACCGCACCCTCTGGATACACCATTTCCTTTGGCTGCGCTGAGCCATGATGCGCCTGCACCACACTCATCGCCCCTTCATTGCCGTAAAGCGTTGCAGTGGTGCGAGTCTTCGGATCGACGTACATCGTAATCGCATTCCAGCCAAGCGGCTGATACGGAAGACCGGGTGGCAGCGCGGCGGCAGCGTTGTTCACCACTTCCGCGCGACTTACCTTTGCCGCAGTGACGGGCAGCGAGTACACGTAATCGTTGCCGCGCACTGGCAGATGGCACCCGGTGCACTCATTGGCAAAATGGGCGTCGCTGCCGTAGGGCTTCAAGTCCACACCGCGCCAGCGTCCAAATCCCCAACCTTCGGTGTCCTTGTATTGACGGGCGTCTTTCACCATCATCTCTACCTGTATGAATTTTCCGGGGTGCACGAGGCCGTCTGAACCTGTCTCCTGCTGCCACGCAATCTTGGCGAAGCGCGTTCCATCCGGCCAGGGAGAGACGTTGCCCGCCTGCGCCGCCTTCACCGCCACATCATTGCCAAGGATAAGACGAAAGGTATTGTTGTCGCCGCGGTCGGTGGTGCTGATTGGCTTCCAACCTTCAAAGCTCGGGTCAAATGCTAATCCGTTCAGCTCCGGCTTCACCGCTGCCAGCGAGACGGCTGCAGGCACCTCGGCGGACGCACTCGGAGCGGCATCGGTCTTAGCGCCCGGTTGAGACGAAACAGTTGCCCATGGTGCAAGGTATGCCTTCAGCGCTGCCAGCTCTTCCGGCGTCACCTTCGCGTCCGGATGCAGCGCGAGAAACCTTGGCATTGGCATTGCGCCCAGTTGGATCATGTTTACGGCTTCAAAGAGCGCGGCCTTTTGCACGGCTGCGGGCTTCAATCCAAGAGTCGAATAGTTCATGTGTTCCCGCGCCGCCAGTATGTCTTTCCTCACCAGCCAGTAGCCGGGCACAATCTGGTCGAACCACGAGAGACGTTTCTCATCTGAGTGGCAGCTGTAGCAGTCCTTCTCCAATATCTGCCGAACCTCGGGTGATGCCTGCAGTTCGGCAGCTGCGGGCTTGGCCGGAATGTCTGGCCGCACCAGTTGCAGCAGTGCAAATACGACGAGTCCTGCAATCGCGAGTTTTACAAGCGTCCCCATCGAACTCACCTCATCTGTTTTGGAGTTAGATGCTTTCACATGGAATCGCATTGGGGCGCGCAGCGATATGCCAAACATCCCCTGGCTATTTCCGTTTTCATTCCACTTCATCTGCGACGGTGAAAGCTTGTATGCTTGTCCGTCATGAAGCCGGCACGGAACTGGAAACCACTGACTCCCAAAACATGGAGCGACTTTGAAACCCTCTTTGGCCCGCGTGGAGCATGCGGTGGATGCTGGTGCATGACGTGGCGGCTTCCGGTTGCGGAGTTCAAGGCCAATGGTGGCGCGGGGAATCGCGCGGCCATGCGGGCACTGGTGGACGCGGGACACGAGCCCGGAGTGCTGCTTTACGAGGACGACCGTCCTGTGGCCTGGTGCGCTGTAGCACCGCGCGAGGAGTACGTGCGACTGAACGCATCCAGAGTGCTGGCTCCCGTAGACGACGAGAAGGTGTGGTCGGTGAGTTGCTTCTTCATCGACAAAAAGGCGCGCGGCAAAGGACTCTCGGTTGCGGTGCTCGAGGCCGCCATGGAGTTTGCGCGCGGCAAGGGCGCGAAGATCGTCGAGGGTTATCCGCAGGAGTTGAAGGAGAAACTGCCTCCCGCATTCGTCTGGACCGGAGTGATGCCGACCTTTGTTCATGCGGGTTTCCGCGAGGCGGCGCGGCGCTCTCCGAAGAAGCCGATCATGCGAAAGGCAATGACAAAGAAGAGCGGAGCTAAGACCAAGTGAAAGACACGCACGCCAAAGAACCGCTAAAGACCAGCATGTTTCGCGACATGCTCCGGCAGGTGAGCCGTGTGCCGCGCGGCAAGGTTGCCACCTACGGAGACATTGCTTACGCTGCTGGCTACCCGGGCGCGGCGCGGCAGGTGGCGTGGGCCTTGCATGCGGAGAGCGCGGGTTTGCCGTGGCATCGCATTGTGGGCGCGGGTGGAAAAATTCTGCTCGCGGGAGAGCAAGGCTTCGAGCAGCGTTTGCAGCTGCAATCCGAGGGTGTCAGCTTTCTGGGACTGAAAGTGAACATGGCCGTGCATCACCACAGCTTCACATCGAAGATGACCGCGAAAACAGCGGCGAAGAAGGTTATGAAGGCCGCGCGGCGGAAGCAATCCAAGCCCAAACGGTAAGGAATCGGCTTGGCGAACGATTGCCTTTCGAGGTAATCGTTACGAGGGCGATGTTGCTGCTTCAGGCAATCGTTGCGCGGGAACTCCAAACGATTGCTTTTCTAGTTACGGTGCCGCTCTGAACGATTGCAGAATGTGTCAATCGTTGCGCCGGATTCAGACCAGTTCGACTCCCCACAAATCGTGCAGGTGGACGACGCCTTCGAGCGTGTTCCCTTTGCTGACCACCATGAGCGAGGTGATCTTCTTCTGCTCCATGAGGTCGAGCGCCTGAGCGGCGAAGGCCTCTGGAGAAATTGTTCGGGGGCTTGCCGTCATGCACTGAGAGGCCGTGAGGTCGAGCACGTCTTTGCCGCGATGTTCGAGGAGGCGGCGCAAGTCTCCATCGCTGATGATGCCGACGAGCGTATCGCCTTCGGTGACAGCCGTAATGCCGAGTCCCTTGCGCGACATCTCGTAGATGACTTCGATCATGGGCGTGCTGGGCGCGACGCGTGGGATGGATTCGCCGGAATGCATGAGCTGTGAGACGCGGGCGAGGCGCTTGCCGAGTTTGCCGCCGGGATGCAGGTCGGCAAAATCCTCGGCACGGAAGCCGCGCCGTTCGCTGAGCGCAACGGCCAGCGCGTCACCAAGCGCGAGCATGGTGGTGGTGGATGCCGTGGGAGCCAAGCCGAGCGAGCAGGCTTCCTTGTGAATGGAGCAGTCAAGCGCGACGTCGGCAGCCTGGGAGAGCGATGACGGCGGATGACCGTTGGTGGGACGCAGGCAATCTCCGGTGAAGGTGATGAGCGGCACGCCGAGGCGCTTGATGGTCGGCAGCAGTTCGAGGATCTCGGTGGTTTCGCCGGAGGCCGAGAGCGCCAGCACGAGATCGCCGCGCATGACCATGCCAAGGTCGCCATGAAGAGCCTCGGCAGGGTGCAGGTAGAGCGCAGGGGTTCCGGTGGAGGCGAAGGTGGCGGCCAGTTTGCGGCCGATCAGTCCGCTCTTGCCCATTCCGGTGACAACGACGCGTCCGGCACAGCAGAGAATGAGTTCGAGGGCGCGCGAGAAATCCTCAGCCATGGGACCGGCGATGCGGTCAGCGAGGCGGCGCAAGGCCTCGGCTTCAATGCGGACTACGTTTTCGCCAGTGGTCATGAGATAGGTGCCTTTTGCTCTCCCGCGCCGCAGGATGCCAGTTGCCACCTTGGTGCGGTGGCTTCCTTGAGTCGCAGAGATGAGAGTTACCGCTGGCTATCGTACCATGTAGGCATGAGACGTTTCTTGTGGACCTCGGCGATGTTGCTGGTGATGGCGGCAGGGGTGGCGGCGCAGACGAATGATGGCGCGCTGTTTAAACGCTGGAGCCAGGAAGTGGGCGTGTGGGGCGGCTACTCGCCGGACTCGATGATCGGGATTGGGCAGGTACGCGACCGCAAGTTCTTCGAGTTGAACGGACAGTACGCGGTAACCCTGCTCGCCGGGCACAAGGTGGCCGTAAAGTGGGTCAGCGAAGTGGTTCCGGTGGCGCTGCTGAACGAGCCGACGGAGTACTACTTCAATTCGAAGCACGTGGTGACCAGCCGCCGCGCGGGAGCAACCACCTATGGTGGCGGCGTGACGCCGCTAGGGATGCAGGTGAACTTCTGGAACGGGCACCGGGTGCAGCCGTTCTTTGACGCGCACGGCGGGATGCTCTACTTCACACGGCAGGAGCCGGTGCCGAACTCCTCGCAATTCAACTTCACCTTCAACTTTGGGGCGGGAGTGCAGTTGTTCACCGGGAAACGGTCATCCATGCTGCTGGGCTACAAGTACCACCACATCTCCAACAATGAGACCGCGCCAGAAAATCCCGGGGTAGACAGCAGCGAGGCTTATGCGGGATATGTTTGGAGATGGAAGTAGGAGTTTCGGCTTCCGCGCAGAAATCAAGAGCAAAGGCGAGAGCAACAACTACTACCCCACACAAGCCAACAGCGGGCTTGTATGGGCCACCCGGCAAGAGCGGGCTTGTATGGGCCACCCGGCAACGGCGAGCTTGTATAGCCACCCTGAAGTTGGGTTACTGGACGGGCGAGGTGAGCGGCTTACCCTTCTCGACGAAGAAGGACACCAGCAACTTCACCGGAGTCGTGCCGTTGTTCTGTCCGGAATGAATCTGTCCGGCGGGGACGAAGAAGACCTCTCCGGCCTTGGCCGTTTTGGTGGGCTGACCGTCTGCTTCGAGAGTTATCGTTCCCTCCAGCACGTAGCCGAAGATGTCTCCAGGATGGGTGTGTCGCGGTTCCTTTGCACCCGGGTTGAGTTCGGTTCGCACCAAGACGCCTTCGCGGCCGGGGATGCTGAGATCATGGCGATCAAGCACGGTGCGCCGGGCGCCGGGTGTGGACGGAGTAGCAGGCTGTTGAGCACGCACGGTGAGATCCGAAGATGGCGCCAGCCAGATCACTACCCCCACAACCATTGCAACAAAGAAAAATCTCAAGCCGTTCATCAGCGTCTCCTTGCGCGGGATGAAGTTGGCATATGAGAGTGCGGCGGGAGGTTGTGAGTTGGCTGGATTAGGAAACAATTCACATGCGGTGCCGCAAGGTGAGTCGTACAATTCTTGCATCGCAATCAAGGAGATCCTGCTCATGGGGCGCACCATTCGGCTGTTGGCGGCATTTCTGTTCTGTTTCATCCTGTGCGACTCCAATTTGCAGCTCTGGGCACAGGGGGCACCGCCAGTGGCGGGGGAGAAGAAAGCTGCCGCTGCGGAAATGACGAAGTTTTCTGCCCACACGCAATTGGTGCTGGTGCCAGTGGTGGTTACGGGAAAGAACGGTCAACACATCAGCGGCTTGACGCGCGAAGCCTTCAGGATTGAGGAACATGGCAAGGTGCGGCAGGCGACCATCTTTGAAGAAGTGAAAAGCGTGGCACCGGATGCACAGGCGCGGGCGGTTGCGGCTCCCGCGGCAGGGCATGCGAACTTTAGTTTTGCCAATTCCGACAACTGGCGCCTGACGGTGGTTGTGCTGGACATGGTGAACACGCCATTCCTCAATCAGCATGAGGGCAAACTGCAACTGATTCGCTACCTGTCAAAGAATCTGAAACGTGAGGAGCCTACCGCGCTGCTCGGCCTGAACAGCAGTGGTTTGAAGCAGCTCTATCCCTTCACCACCGATACCGGAGTTCTGATTGCGGCGCTGAAGAAGGTGCGGGGACAGGTCGGCGTTGACGAGATGAACGATGAGGCCTCGGAGATGATCTCGGACGAGACCGACTCGCTGGACAACTCTGCGAGTCCGTATGCGGATGAGATTGCGCAGTTTCTTCAGGATGCGAACGCAACCGCAGTGGCCTTCCAGCAGCGCAACTCGATTCGCACGACGCTGGAGGCAATGCGCGAGATTGCGCACGCGTACGAGGCGATTCCCGGCCGCAAAACACTGATCTGGGCGAGCGGCGGATTCCCGTTCATGCTCGACGATCCCCAGGCATTTGCACGCATGGGGAACGACATGCACGAAGAATATGAGGAAACCTGGCGCGCGATCACGTCGGCGGGAATCGCAGTGTATCCAATCGACTTCACCGGGCTAAAAGCTCCCACTGCGACGGATACGTCCAGGCGGGCAGCGTCGGGCCGAAGGGCTGGAACCTCATGGATGGGAGTTCCCGGCCAGATGACGATTCCTTACGACAAAGACCAACAGAGACAGATGACGTTGCGGGCGTTTGCAGACGCCACGGGCGGAGTTCCTTGCGTGAATACCAACGACTTGGAGAAATGCTTTGCGCGGGCGGTGGAGGATTCGCGCTCTTACTATCTGCTGGGCTACTACCTGCCGGCCGACGATCTGCAGCCGGGCTGGCGCAAGCTGAAGGTAAAGGTGGACGTAGAAGGAGCACATGCGCGTGCTCGCGAAGGCTTCTACGTGGGAGCGGCGGTGGAGGACACGCCGAAGGCTCGACAAAGGCAGATGGTGGAGGCCTTGCGCTCTCCGGTGGAGTTCACCGGAATTCGGATGAACGTGCGCGAAGTTGCGGTGGAAACCGACAGGCAGGCTCCCCCGGCGGGCAAGACGCGGCAACAGTTTGCGGTCGGCATGCCCGCGAGGTCGGTGACCGTGGACACGCAGAACGGCAACAATGTGGACCTCTCGATTGTCGCCATAGCCTTTGACAAGAAAGGCAACAGCGCCGGGCAGGGTGAGAACCACGTTGCGGGAAAGCTGAAGGCGGAGACGGCGGAGAAGATCAAGCGTTCAGGCTTGGCGGCAGAAGTGGGAGTAGAACTTCCTCCTGGGACGTATGACATGCACTTTGCGGTGCGAGACAACCTGAACGGCGAGGTGGGATCGGTGGTGTTTCCGCTGGAAGTGAAGTGAAAGTCCAGGTTGCGCAGGTTTCAAGGTTTCAAAGTTTCGCAGGTAAGCGCAAAGGCTAGAGCAGAGACAAAGGCGGCCGCTCGGACGACGGGGAGAGCTGGCTCTTACCTAATCGCCCACGCGTCCTATATATTGGAAGTTCGGGCCAACGCCCATCGGACTCGTAATGCGTATTGCCTACCTCGATTGTTTTTCCGGAATCAGCGGCGACATGTTTCTCGGCGCAGCCGTGGACGCAGGCGTGCCGCTGGAGAAATTGCAGAGCGTCGCCCGGTCCCTGGGCGTTGAAGCTGAGCTTAAGGCGACTCGCGTGATGCGCGGCGGCATCTCTGCCACAAAGATAGATGTGCTGATCGCGGGACATCCAGATAGCCCGCTTGACGTTGACGAGCCTGCGCACAGCCATGGAGAACAGTCCGGGCACTCGCATGCGCACGAAGAACATTCCCACTCGCATGAGACGCACTCGCACTCCCACGCAGCCGTGGCGACGCATTCGCATGCGCCGGAGATGCACTCGCACAAAAGCGGCCATTCACACACTCATCGTGGGCTGCCGGAGATTCGCCTGATCATTGATGGCGCGCCGATCAGCGCTGCGGCCAAGGCGTTTGCGGTAAAGACATTTGAGCTGCTTGCAGAGGCTGAGGGGAAGATTCACAACCAGCCGAAGGAGGCCATTCACTTCCATGAGGTCGGCTCGGAAGACGCGATTGTTGACATTGTGTGCTCGGCCGTGGCGGTTGAGGCGATCGGGGCCTGTGCGTGGTACTGCTCTGCTCTGAACGTGGGTTCCGGCACGGTACGCTGCGCCCATGGAGTGCTTCCGGTGCCTGCGCCAGCCACTGCGGAGCTGCTGCGAGGGGCGCCGATTTATTCCGGAGAGGTGAAGAAGGAACTGCTCACACCTACGGGAGCAGCGCTGCTGAAGGCTCTTGGAGTGCGGTTTGAGGCGGTTCCAAAGTTCGTGCTGGACGCGACAGGATACGGGGCGGGCGGGCGCGACTTTCCGGGCACGGCCAACGTGGTCCGGTTGTTGATTGGCGAAGAAGCCAGGGCCGTTGGTGGTTCAGAAATGGGCGCCATTGGCGCGGAACAGACGGATTCGGTCGTGGTGCTGGAAGCCAACATCGACGACATGAACCCGCAGATATTTTCGTATGTGCAGCAGAAGCTGCTGAAGGCCGGAGCACTGGATGCATTTGCGGTTCCGGTGCAGATGAAGAAGGGACGCCCGGGGATGATCTTCACGGTGCTGGCTGCGGCTGGCGACGTGGAAGGGCTCTCACGCATCCTGCTGACAGAGACCACCACGCTGGGCGTGCGCATGCGCACCGAGAAGCGCCGCATCCTGCAGCGTGAGCATGTGACCGTTGCGTCTCCGTGGGGACCGATCCGAGTTAAACTCGGGCGGCTGGATGGAGTGGTCGTGAACTTTGCGCCAGAGTTCGAAGACTGCAGGGCCATTGCTGAAGAGACTGGCGTGCCCTTGAAGACTGTGCTGCAAGAGGCCACGCGGCTGTATTTGGCGTCTGAGCCTAAGAGTTCTTAGTTTTGATCGAGAGATTCGTATGAGCGAGCAACGCGAAAAGTTTTACATCACTACGCCGATTTACTACGTCAACGCGCGGCCCCACATTGGCCACACTTACACCACCGTGGTGTGCGACGCGATTGCGCGCCGTCACCGCATGCTGGGACACGACACGCTCTTCCTCACCGGAACCGACGAACACGGCCAGAAGATTGAACGCTCGGCGGCCGCAGCAGGCAAGACTCCGCAGCAACTCACGGACGAAGTGAGCGGCGAGTTCCGCGGGTTGTGGGACCGCATGGGCATCAGCTACGACCAGTTCATCCGGACGACCAGCCCGGAACACAAGCGCGGCGTGCAGGCGATGTTTACCCTGCTGCAGGAGCGCGGCTACATCTACAAGGGCTCGTACACCGGCCAGTACTGCGTCTTTGACGAGCTGTATGCGGACGAAAACACGCCGGGCACTCCCTGCCCCGTTTGTGGACGCATCACCGAGACGGTGCAGGAGGAGAACTATTTCTTCAAGCTTTCGGCGATGGCCGAGCCGCTGCTGAAGCTCTACGAAGAACACCCGGAGCTGATCTATCCGGAGACGCGGCGCAACGAAGTGATGTCGTTTGTGAAGGGCGGACTGAAGGACCTATCGATCTCGCGCACGACGTTTAGCTGGGGAATTCCGGTTCCGGGCGATCCGGCGCACGTGATCTACGTTTGGCTGGACGCGCTGTGCAATTACGCGACGGCCGTGGGATTTGGCTCGCCAGACGAGAAAGATCAGAAGCGTTACGAGCACTACTGGCCCGCCGATGTACACATGATCGGGAAAGAGATTGTCCGCTTCCACTGCGTGTACTGGCCCGCTTTTCTGCTGGCCGCAGGGTTGCCGCTGCCAAAGCAGATTGTGGCGCACGGGTGGCTGCTGTTTGAAGAGAGCAAGATGTCGAAATCGCGTGGCAATATTGTGCGCAGCGAAACGATTCTTGAAGTGCTCGGCGCAGACGCGCTGCGTTACTTCCTCTTCCGCGAGATCGTCTTTGGACAGGACGGCTCGTTCTCATTCGACGCGCTGGTGCAGCGCTTCAACAGCGACCTGGCGAACGGGTTGGGCAATCTTGCGAGCCGCACGCTATCAATGATTCAGCGCTACTTTGATGGAGAAGTTCCGTACCCGAGCGCGACCATTGCGTACACTCCGGCTGAGGCGGCGATTGCGAAGCTGGCCGAAGAGACCATCACGGAATATGGACGGCTGTTCGAGGCCTTCCAGTTTTCGCGCGCGCTGGAAGTTCTATGGTCGCTGCTGAGCGCCGTGGACAAATACATTGTGGAGACTCAGCCCTGGGCGGTAGCGGAGAAGAAAGAGAATCGAGACGACCGCTCGCGGCTGGGCACCATTCTTTACACCGCAGCGGAGTCGCTGCGCATTATCACTGTGCTGGCGCACCCGATTATTCCTGACTCCACGGCAAAGATCTTTACGCAGCTCGGATTGAGCGACATTGCCAAGACCGACTTGAAGAATCTTCACTGGGGGCAGTTGAATGTAGGTACGCGGCTGGCCAAGATTGAAGCCGTTTTCCCACGCGCCGACAAGAGCGCGATTGAAAGGATGCAAACCATGGAAGAAGAACGTAAGTCCGCGGCAGATGCGGCCACGGCCGCTGCGACGGCAACCGCTCCGGCGGCAGAGACCACGAGTGCAACTCCGGCCACGACGGCTCCTGCAGCAGTTACGGCAGCCGCGCCTGTGGCTGTGGCGGAAGTCCCGGCCGACGCGCCCGCGCCGATTGCGGAACAGATCACAATTGATGACTTTGTGAAGATTGATCTTCGCGTGGGAACCGTGCTGACAGCGGAGAAAGTGGAGAAGGCCGATAAGCTGCTCCGCATGACCGTGGATATTGGCTTGGAAGTGCGACAGATTGTGGCAGGCATCGCGAAGGCCTACGATCCGGCGACGCTGGTTGGGCGCAAGGTGGTGATCGTGGCCAACCTGGCACCGCGCAAGCTGAGGGGCATTGAGAGCCAGGGCATGATCGTGGCGGCCTCGCTGGGCGAGCATGGGACACCGGCGCTGGCGGCGTTTCTCGAGAGTGTGCCGAATGGGGCGCGGCTGAAGTAGATCAAGAACGGAGTCGGAGGCCCCACTCAACGGAAAGAGCGTTGAGTGCCCCCCAAAGCAGAGTCAACTACCCCACCCTAAGCCAACGGAAGGCTTAGGATGGGGCACCCTCAAGTTCTCGGACAAGCCCTGTGTTTCCCTATAATCGAAAATATGTTTCTTGATTCGCACGCGCATCTGGATGGAACGCAATTCGCCGCTGATCGCGACGCGATGATTCAGCGCGCCCACGATGCGGGGATCCGTGCGCTGCTCGCGATTGGCAATGGCGAGGGACCGGATGAGATGGGATGTGCCCTGCCCTTTGCTGAAAAGTATTCGTGGATTTACGCTTCGGCCGGAGTGCATCCTCATGAGGCGAGCCTGCTGACTTCCGCACATCTTGACCTGCTAAGGAAGCTTGCCGAGCACCCGAAGCTGATCGCCATCGGTGAGATTGGGCTTGACTACTGGTACGATCATTCGCCTCGCGATGTGCAGCAACGGGTTCTTCGTCAGCAGCTTGCGGTAGCCGCCGAGGCGCGTCTGCCGATTCTCATCCACTGCCGCCCCAGCAAGAATGGGGAGGACGCGTGGGACGACCTGCTCGGGATTTTGCGCGAGCAGTGGGCTTCCACCGGGCTGGGCGGGGTGATGCACTGTTTTACGGGAACGCTGGCGCAAGCGCAGGCCTCGTTGGAGTTGGGCTTCATGCTCTCGTTTGCAGGGAACCTCACGTACCCGAAGGCGGTGAACATCCAGGAAGCCGCCGCGATGGTGCCGCTGGATCGCTACCTGCTGGAGACTGATTGCCCTTATCTGGCCCCGGTGCCGCATCGCGGCAAACGCAATGAGCCCGCTTTTGTTGCGGAGACCACCCGCTACTTTGCCCAGCTCCGCTCCATGAACGTGGAAGCCGCCGGAGAGCAGGCGCTGGAGAACTTCCACCGGTTCTTCGGGCTGCCTCGCTAGGGTCTGGAGCAAGTTGCCGCATCTTTCCCTCGCACCTTAGCTGCGCAAACAACGCGCGTCAAGGTTTGTGTACCCACAGGTTGGTCCATGGCCCTCGCGGACTCCGGGCGGAAGGACTTTCTGGCCCTGAAATCGACGGATGCGCGATTGCCCGCTTTGTCATACACTAGAAATCAATGGCCGCCGAAAACTCATTTGACATAGTCAGCAACGTAGAGCTGCCCGAGGTCACCAACGCTATCCAACAGGCGCTGAAGGAGATCACGCAGCGCTACGACCTCAAGGGCTCGCACTCCGATATCACGTTCGATGGCAAAGACGAACTCGTCCTGACCTCGGCAGACGAGTACAAACTCAAGGCCGTCACCGATATCCTGCAGTCCAAGCTGGTCAAGCGCAACGTCTCGCTGAAGTCGCTGGACTATGGCAAGATCGAATCGGCAGCGGGGTCCACGGTGCGGCAAAAGGTGAAGCTGCAACAGGGCATCGCCATTGAGAAGGCGCGAGAGATCGTCAAGCTGATCAAGGATTCCAAGAAGAAGGTGCAGGCCTCCATTAACGGGGAGATTGTGCGCGTTACAGGGAAAGACCGCGACAGTCTGCAAGAGGTCATTGCACTCATCCGAGGCACGGATTTTGGGATCGACATACAATTTACGAACTATCGCAACAATTAGTTGATCGGCGCTCAAATCCGGCTACCAGCCGGAGCACCGGACGGAAGCCGATGGCCTCCCAACGGAATCTAATAGACTAGGTTCAATCTTGAACAGCTTGGCTACCGCTACCGGCAAAGAAATCTTCGACCTTCTTAAGGATGATCTGGCCGCCATTGAGCAAGTGTTTGGCGGCTACAGCGTGTCTAACGTACAGGCCATCACTGAGATTGGAGAATACCTGCGCCAGGGCGGGGGCAAGCGACTGCGTCCCGCGCTGCTGCTGCTGGCAGCGAAGCTGCTGAACTACCAGGGACGCGGAGCGGTGCGCCTGGGCGCGGTGGTGGAGATCATCCACACGGCCACGCTGGTGCACGACGACATTATTGACGAGGCGGAAATCCGCCGCGGACGGCCCTCGCCGAACACCATCTGGGGCAATCCCAAGTGCGTACTGGCGGGCGACTGGCTTTACATGCAGGCGTTCCAGGTCTCACTGGAAGAGCGCAACCTGCACGTGCTGGACCTGCTGACGGATCTCACGAAACAGATGGTGGAAGGCGAACTTCTGCAGATGGAGAAGCTCGGCTCGCTGATTTCGCGCGACAGCCATCTGGACCTGATCTACCGCAAGACAGCTTGTCTGTTCGCGGTGTGCATGCAACTCGGCGCAGTGCTGGCCGGTGCCCCGGAAGATCAGCAGCTCCGGCTGCGTGAATATGGACGCGCGGTTGGCATGGCCTTCCAGATCACGGATGACGTGCTGGACCTGACGGCCAGCGAACTGGTGCTGGGCAAGCCTGTGGCCAGCGATCTGCGCGAAGGCAAGGCTACTCTGGCAGTGATCCATGCACTGGAACACTGCTCGGTTGAGGAGCGCGCCAAGATCCAGACCGTGCTCGAACAGCGCGCCTTTAACGGCGTCACCCACCAGGACATTCTGGCAATTCTCAACCGCTACGAATCGATCTCTGCCGCCAACCAAGAGGCTGCGAAGTACGCAAAGCACGCGGTAACACAGCTTGAGAGTTTCCCTGACAATGACTTCAAGCGTGCCTTGCTGTGGCTTCCGCAGTTTGTGGTTGCCCGAGAAAAGTAGCTTCCTCTGAAAATTACAATCCCTTAGTCCTTCTAACCAAGGTTGCGGCTTCCGCATCCATTGTGTAGTGAGGCGGATAACGACTACTAACGTTGCTTGGCAAATCAACCTGCTTCTGGCGGTCGCCCTGCTGGCACTGATTGTCGTTCCTACCATTCACATTCATTCTTTAGTCACTGTTTGGACGATTGCCGGGTTGGTGGCAGCGGGCGGAATCGTTTTCTTCATGCAGCGTTTGCGTGAGACACGCGAAGCTTTGCGCAAGCTGGCAGCGCAGTACGCCATTGCCATTGATGCGTCGCGTGAGTCGGAGGCCCGCTATCGCACGCTGTTTGACTCCATTGACGAAGGCTTCTGCATCATCGAAGTACTGTTTGATGAAAACAGCAAACCTCTTGACTATCGTTTCATCGAGACGAATGCTTCCTTCGAGAAGCACACAGGACTGCTCAACGCTACAGGCAGAACAATAAGCGAGCTAGCCCCGAATCACGAACCGTATTGGTTTCAGACATACGGCCAAATTGCTTTGACGGGAGAACCTGCCCGTTTTCAGAATCGCGCCGAACAACTGCAGCGCTGGTATGACGTGTATGCATTCCGCATCGGGCTCCCCGAACAACACCGAGTAGCCGTTCTGTTCAATGACATCAGCGCACGCCTGGAGGCCGAGGAAGCGTTGCAGGAGAGTGGCGTTCGCTTCCGCGCCATCTACCAGCACGCTCCGGTTGGCATTGAACAAGTTGCGCTGGATGGCCGCCTGCTAATGGTCAATGCCACGCAGTGCGAAATGCTTGGCTACTCCGAATCGGAATTGCTCGCGAAGACTTTCGAAGATATTACGTATCCGGAAGACCGGGCAGCAGAGGCCGTACTGCTAAAGCGCTTACTGCGCGGCGAGCAAGAGAGTTATAACCTGGAGAAACGCTATCTCCGCAAGAACGGCGAGCCGGTGTGGGTGAATATTACTTCCACGGCGGTTCGCAGTTCTTCGGGAGTGCCGCAGTACCGCATTACGGTGGTGGAAGATATCACCATTCGGAAGCGTGCGGAACGGGCACTGGTAAATGCAGAGAAATTGTCGGTGGCGGGACGCATGGCGTCTTCGATGGCGCACGAGATCAACAATCCGCTGGGAGCAGCGCTGAACCTTTTGTATTTGATTTCGCTCGACGGCAGCCTCAGCACAAGTAACAGCGAGTACCTCAATTCGGCTCAACGCGAACTGGAACGCGTGGCCCATCTTGCAAAACAGACTCTGGGTTTCTACCGCGAAACCGGCAGCCCCACGAAGGTCGACCTTCGGGAAGTGGCCGACGACGTTGTGAATCTATACATGCCCAAGCTGAAGAATAAGGATGTCCAGATTGAAAGGCGGTATTGGACCGAAGCACCGATTTATGGAGTGGAGGGAGAGCTGCGGCAAATTCTGTCGAACCTTCTCATCAACAGCATCGATGCGGTCTCCACGCAGGGGTGCGTCCGGTTAAGGGTATCCGGGCCCAGCACTCTGGATGGTGACCGGCCAGTGATACGCCTGTCCGTCAGTGACAACGGGAGCGGGATCAAACCGCAACATCTTAAGCAAATTTTTGAGCCTTTCTTTTCAACCAAGGAGACCACTGGAACAGGGTTGGGCCTTTGGGTGACTCAGCAGCTTGTAAAGAAGCACGATGGCACGATACGAGTCCGAAGCAAGCCGGGAATGGGGACGGTTGTGCAGGTGTACCTGCCCGTTGAACGACGCACTTTAGAGAGGCTAACGCAGCAGCATGCTGACGAAGGAATCAACGCAGCGGCCTGAAATGTTTGGGGTTCCCGTGGCAAAGACCATTCTGGTGGTGGACGATGAGCGGGCGCTTGCCGATACGCTATGCGCCATTCTGATTCATGCAGGGTACCGCGTGCTTTGTGTTTATAGCGCCGAGGAAGCCATTGAGGTGCTGCGTGCGCACCGTGTGGATCTGATGATCTCCGACGTGGTCATGCCGGGAATGAACGGTTTTGAACTTGCGGTGCACGCGACGCAGAATTATCCGGGCACGCAGATTCTTCTGTTATCCGGGAACGCGGCGACCCAGGAGATTATTGCGGCTCCGGGCGCAGAGCAACACCACTTCGAGCTATGGGCAAAACCCGTGCTGCCGCGGCAAATGCTTGCGCACATTGAATCTCTCTTCGCTTCCTCTTCGCAATAAGACCCGAGATCTACAGCTCGTCACGCGAGATTCCCAGCTTGTGCAGGCGGGCGTTCAGAGTTGTGCGCTTCAGTCCGAGGCGAGCGGCGGCGCCGTTGGCTCCAGCGATGACGCCATGACACTCGCGCAATATCTTCAGGATGTATTCGCGCTCCTTGGTCTCAAGGCTCTCAGAGGTGCTCGGCGCAGAGGTGCGCAGTTCGGCGAGCGGGACCTGCAGGGTGGTGCCCGGCGAAAGGATCACGGAGCGCTCGATGAAGTGCTCCAGCTCACGGATATTGCCGGGCCAGTCGCACTTCATCAGATAGTTCATGGCGTCCACGGGAATGACGTCGATCTGCTTGCGCATGCGGGCAGCGTACTTATTGACGAAGTTGCGAACCAGCAGAGGAATGTCAGAACGGCGATCGCGCAAGGCAGGTACATGGATGGGAAAAACATTCAGCCGGTAGTAGAGGTCCTGGCGGAACTGGCGCTGCTCCAGCAGTTCATGAAGGTCGCGATTGGTGGCGGCGATGACGCGAATGTCCACACGGATGGTGCGTGAGCTGCCGAGGCGCTCGAACTGCTGCTCCTGCAGGGCGCGGAGGAGTTTGGGCTGAAGCTCCATGGGGATGTCGCCGATTTCATCAAGCATGAGCGTGCCCTTGTGGGCGAGCTCGAAGCGGCCGATCTGCTGCGAGATGGCTCCGGTGAACGCGCCTTTCTCGTGGCCGAAGAGTTCGCTCTCCAATAAGCCGGTGGGGACGGCGGCACAATTCAACTTCACGAAGGTGTGTCCGCGGCGAAGGCTGCGGTCATGGATGGCCCGGGCAACCAGTTCCTTGCCGGTACCGGTCTCTCCAGTAATGAGCACGCCGGCGTCGGTGGGAGCAACGGTCTCGATCTGCTCCATGACCTGCCGCCACTCGGGACTGGTACCCACGATCTCAGAAGGGTTGTACTCGGCGCGAATCTCGCCTTCGAGGTAATTCTTCTCCTTGGCGAGGCGATCTTTGAGCGCGTTGATCTCCAGGAAGGCCAAGGCGTTCTCAACGGCGATGGCTACCTGGGCGGCAACGGCAAAGAGCAGCGCAACATTATCGTGATCGAAGGTGGTGGCGCGGCGGTTGCCAACGCAGAGCACCCCAATGCAGCGTTCGCCGCGCATCAGGGGAATCCAGCAGGCGGAGTTGATGCCTTCATCAATGAGCCAGCGAGTGACCTCATTGGGATACTTGCGCGCATCGAGACCATTCACGACCAGCGGCTTGTGCTCAAGAAAGGCTTGCCCGGCGGGCGACCCGGCAACTTTGAAGACGACCTGCTCGTGCAGCAGGCCCTTGCCGCCGGGGAAATCAAGAGCGTGCATGCGGAACTCATCGAGAGCTTCGTCATACAGGCAGAGGCTCGAGTAGTCATGCTGCACAACGCGCCCAATGGCGGCAGAGATGGCGTGAAAGAGGGGATGAATCTTGAGGTGGGAGACCAGCGCGTTGTTGACTTCCAGCAGTAACCGGAGAAGTTCGCGATCATGCAGCAGGACTTCGGTGCTCGTCGATTCCAGTGCTGTGTTTGCCGACGATTTCATGGGTGCTCCCAAGACGAATGACGACCAGGATGACCAAATGTTGCCATCGCATGACCAAATGCTGCCAGACGCGGCAGGTAGCACTCCAGAGCTGAGAGGCGATGGCGAGTGCACACCCTTGTTTTGCTGGCTTATCCGGCTTCCGCACACTTTCGGCCGATTGGCCACCGATGTGCACTGTACGAAGTCGAACACCTGATAAGGCTGCCCGGTAAAACGGAGCGGCCAGCATTCATAAGCCTAGGAGGATGGTATGCCGTTTCATACTACTCAGCAATACTTTGCCACTGCTACGAAGACTGAAGATCTGTGTCCCTATGGCTGCATTAGCAAGGAAGCTGCAGGGGCGGACGGCACTGAGAAGCTCAAGGTAGACGAAGAGCTATGCACGGATTGCGGCGCCTGCGCATTGGCGTGTCCGGGAAAGTTTGAGTACGCGCGGGCCTTTACGCGTTACACGCCTGCACCGAGGATCGCCGTACACGGTCCGCTGACGGGTTCGATGGGCGGATGGGATGGTGTGGAGGAAGTAAAGGTGGAGACCGCCCGGAAGATTCCTGTAAAGAAAGCAGCGCCGCGGGTTCCGCTGGCTGCACACAGGAAGGCAAAGGCGCGCCCGCGCCTGGCCGCCGCAAGACACTAAGTCAAGAGCACTGTGACAAGCGCTTTCACGAGGGTCAACGGGAGTTCCTCCTGTTGGCCCTCATCGTTTTGCTGGCACTTCCCTACCGAGCCGAAAACCTGACATCTGAGATTTTTCTTACAACATATTTGCTTACGCGTATATGTTGTGCTAGCCTCTGGTCATGGCTGATCGAACCAATACCGCGGCGATGGAGCGAATGTTCCAAGGGCTCGCCGACCGGACACGGCTCCGGCTGCTGAACCTGATGGCCGAGCAGGAAGTGTGCGTCTGCTACTTCGTGGAAATTCTTGGAGTCTCACAACCGACGATTTCGCGGCACCTGGCGTATCTGCGGCGCGCGTCGCTGGTGGCAGCCCGGCGCGAAGGCAAATGGATGCACTACCGCATTGTGCCTCCGGAAAACCCGTTTGCCCGCGATCTACTGGCCGGAACGCTGCGCTGGCTGGCCGCGGATAAGGAGATGCAGCGCGACCGCGCACTGCTGAACCGCGCCTGCTGTGCTCCTCAGAAGTTTGTCAACCTGCAGGGAGCTCCGGCCCCCACGCCCATTGCTCAACCGAATTCAGCACGTTAGAGCGATTCCGGGTTGACGTGTCCTGCTCTCCCACCTTAGCCGCGCGAAAGACGCGCGCCGAAGGTGGGGCACCCGCGGGTACGGCTTCTGCGAAACAGATCTAGCGAATTGAACTCAGAGAATCGAGGAAAACGATGAAGAACGAAGCAATTACCGATGCCGTTCAGGAACACTATGCCTCCGTGGCACGAGGCGAGACCTCAGCCTGTGGAGCGCCCGTGGAGGATGTGGCGCGCTCGATTGGCTACAGCGAAGAAGAGCTGGCGCTGGCCGGAGACGCGAACCTTGGACTGGGCTGCGGGAATCCGCTGGCGCTGACTGAAATCAAGCCGGGAATGACCGTGCTGGATTTGGGGTCGGGAGCGGGATTCGATGCGTTTCTTGCTCTCAACCGCGTGGGGCCGACGGGACACGTGATTGGCGTGGACATGACGAACGACATGCTGGCCCTCGCTCGGGAGAATGCCCGAAAGCGCGGCGCGACGAACGTGGAGTTCCGAAAAGGAATGATCGAAGATCTTCCGGTGGAGAGCGGCACGGTGGATTACGTGATCAGCAACTGCGTGATCAATCTTTCGCCGGATAAGCCTGCGGTCTTTCGCGAGATTGCACGGGTGCTCAAACCGGGTGGACACTTCGCGGTCAGTGACATTGTGTTGCTCAAGACGCTGCCTGAGGCGCTGGTAAAAGACATCAGCGCGTACGTGGGCTGCATTTCCGGCGCGAGCCTGCTGACCGACTACCTGGGCACAGCGCTGGCGTCGGGCTTGCGCGATCTGAGCATTCCGCGCATTGCGCATGGCGAAGAACTGATCAAGGTGCTGGCTCCGGAGAACGCTTGCAATGGGAGCAGTTCGTGCTGCGGATCCACGATCTCCGTGAACTCACTGAAGAATCCGAACACGCTGATTCGCGAGGCCGCGGCGGCTGTGGCGTCCATCAAGTTGCACGGAAGAAAGTAAGCATAACGATGAAGAGCAGCCGTCTCAGTTTTCTAGACCGATATTTGACCGCGTGGATCTTTGCGGCCATGGCGCTGGGCGTTGGCGCTGGCTGGCTCGCGCCCGGCATTGTGCCCTTTCTCAACCGCTTCAGCGTGGGTACAACGTCAATCCCGATTGCGGTGGGCTTGATCGTGATGATGTACCCGCCGTTCACGAAGGTTCGCTACGAGGAGTTGCACGAGGTCTTTCGCGACAAGAAGGTGCTTGGGCTCTCACTGGTGCAGAACTGGATCATTGGGCCGATTCTGATGTTCGTGCTGGCCGTTGTGTTTCTGCGCGGATACCCGGAATACATGGCTGGCCTGATCATGATTGGCCTGGCACGCTGCATTGCCATGGTCATTGTCTGGAACGAGCTGGCGAAGGGCGATACGCAATATGCCGCGGGACTGGTGGCGTTCAACTCGATCTTCCAGGTGTTCTTCTATTCGGTGTACGCGTGGTTCTTTATCACCTACCTGCCGCCGCTGCTGGGATTGCGCGGCATTGCAGTGCATGTCTCGATTGCTGAAATTGCGAAGAGCGTGTTCATTTACCTGGGGATTCCGTTCGTAGCCGGATTCCTGACGCGGACGGTGTTGGTTGGGGCGAAGGGCCGCGAATGGTACGACCACAATTTCGTGCCGAGGGTGAGTCCGCTGACGCTGATTGCCCTGCTGTTCACGATTGTGGTGATGTTCTCACTGAAGGGTGAGTACATTGTGCGGCTTCCGCTGGATGTGGTGCGAATTGCGATTCCGTTGCTGATCTACTTCGTCGTGATGTTTCTGCTGTCGTTCTACATGGGCAGGAAGCTCGGCGCGGACTACTCGAAGACGACGACGTTGGCGTTTACCGCAGCTTCGAACAACTTTGAGCTGGCGATTGCCGTGGCTGTGGCAGTGTTCGGCATCAACTCCGGCGCGGCATTTGCGGCAGTGATTGGACCGCTGGTTGAGGTTCCGGTGATGGTGGGACTGGTAAACGTCGCGTTCTACTTCCAGAGGAAATACTTCCAGAATCCTGAGTCGTTGAGCGTGGAGCCGATCTGCATCACGGGCCATCGCCGATAGGAGCGAGATGAATACAAAAGTTTTGTTTCTCTGCACCGGAAACTCGTGTCGCAGCCAGATGGCGGAGGGGTTTCTGCGCGCCTATGGCGGCGAAAAGTACGAAGCATATAGCGCCGGCACGAAACCCTCCGCGGTCAACCCGCTGGCGGTAGAGGTGATGCGCGAGGTCGGGATTGACATCTCAGGGCAGCGCTCCAAGAACGTGGGCGAGTATGTTGGCCAGCACTTCCCGCTGGTGATTACCGTTTGCAACAACGCGCGGGAGCATTGCCCGATCTTCCCCGGCCCCTGCCTGCGCGAACACTGGCCGTTTGACGATCCGGCCGAGGCCACCGGAACGAACGAAGAGCGGCTGCAGATGTTCCGCCGGGTGCGCGATGAGATCGGCGTGCGCATTCGAAGCTGGGTGGCGGAGCGAGCCTAAGGTCCCGGGGACGCGCAAAATCACCTTCGCGGATGACACAGGTCACAGCCCGAAGGGTTGCCATACAAGACAATTGGACAAGCTACGAAAGGACTTATCCATATGGCAACGACCGTTCCCCAGGTGGGCGCGATGCTCACCCTGCCCGGAGATGCTGTGCGTCAGATTCTGTGGCGCTTCAGCGACCGCTTCGACCTCCAAATGCTGGTGCAATCCTCCCGCGCGGTGGCGCGCGGCACAGTGGCGCGCATGGTGGCCGCCGGAGAGCGCAACACGCATGAATGGACTCCGGCGAAGAGCGAGATGATGCTGGCCTTTGACCGGGCAGGCATTACGGCGGCATTCATGGAGCCGGAAGAGGGCGGCTTTATCAGCGGTCCGAAGAACCTGGCGCTGGGACTGGCGGCCTTTGAGTTGGCATGGGTGGATGGCGGAGCGGCCACGGCGAGCCTGGCGGGCTTCCTGGCACTGGCACCGATCCACGAGCGCGGCACGGACGAGCAAAAAGCACATTACATGGCAATGGCTGCGCCTCCGCAGGAAGGCGAAGACCGCAAGATCAAGCGCGGAGCGTTCGCCTTGACGGAGCCGATTCCCTACGTAGGCGTGGACACCGGCATATTGAGCGGGCGCGTGCGGGTGGCCGAGTGGAAAGACGGCGAAGAGCCGATGTTGCAAGTGGAGAAGCGCGGACGGTTCATCACCAACATTGCGTGCGCGGATTTTGTGACCGCAGCGGTGGATTCGGGCGATGAGCGGATCAAGGGAAGCTGCGTCATTGTGCTGGAAGAGACGGACGAGGGGACGTTCGATCGCGGCACGCCGACGAAGAAGCTAGTGCATCAGCTTTCGTCCACTGGCGACCCGATCTTCAGCCTGAAGGTTCCGGCGAGCCGCATTGTTGGCGGTTACACGGTAAAGGACGGCAAGATCGTTCCGAACTACACACACAGCGACGTGATTGAAGCAGTCTTCCGCCGGACGCGCGTGACAGTGGGACTGATGACCTCAGCCAAGCTGCTATCGGCTGTGGAGCCGGTGATTCGCTACCAGCGCGGACGCTTCCGCGGGGCGGAGTCGATCAAGGAAGGCAGCCTGCGCTACGAGTTGGGAATCCAGCAGCGTGAAGATGCGTTGCAGCGGCTGGTGGACGTGTGGGCTGCGGGCGAGGCTGGAGCTTCGCTGGGATTTGCAGCGGCACGGCTGTTCGATGAGCTGGATCCGCTGGAGCGGGAGAAGACGGCGGTGATGGCGGAGCGCGGCGTTTCAGGCGGACGCGCTGAGATCAAGGCTATGCGCGAGACGGAGACCAAGGCCCTGATCCTGATGGCCGGCAACCTGAGCGAGGCTCGACGGGCGGAGTTGGAAGCCGACCCTCTTGTGCAATATGTGCTGAAGGATGCGGCGGCGAATGTGTTGTGTCCGGCAACGAAGCTTTGGAACACCGGCGAAGGCACGCGACAGATGCGCGAGGCGGTCAGCCTGATGGGCGGATACGGCATCACCGAAGACTGCCCAGGCTTTTTGGCCAACAAGTGGATGGACGCGCAACTGGAAGCGACGTACGAAGGTCCCGAGGCTGTGCAGCGCCGCCAGCTGACGGTGACCATGACGAACGAACTCTTCCTGGCGCAGTTCCGCGCGTGGATCAAGGAAATGCGCGGTATTGCCAGCGAACGTCCGGGAACGGGCGCATGCACGCTGGCTACGGCCATGACGATGTGGCTGTGGACACTGAACTATACGCTGCACGGCAAGGACGCCGATGGCAGCAAGCTCTACCACGGACAACGCCAGGGTGTGACCTTTGCGCTGGCCGATGCGCTGTGCTGGCTGCTGGCGGCGCGCTGCCAGATTCTGGATGTGCAGGAGCTGGAAGCTCGCGGAGGGTTGGACGCGGTGGTGGCCGAGGGGCTGCCGGCAACGCTGCAGTTCTTCAGCGACTTGTGCCACGTGCAATCGGCGCGGGCGTCAGGCGAGGTTTCGCGCATTTGCGCGGAACTGGTGTACGGCTACAACCGGCATCCGGCATGGGACGCAGAGGGACACAAGGCCTGCTTCATGAGCGAAGAGCTTGAGGAGTGGGAAGGCTTCATCCCCGGCATCACTTCGGTGGCGACGGATGTAATCCAGGTGGATGGAGTGCATCCGGTGAAGGCTGGGCCGTGCGCGGGCTGCGCGGGGTCGGCGGACTTCCTGCACTTGCAGAACAAGCTGGCGACGTGCCTGACGGGCTCGCGTCTGGCAAAAGATCGCGCATCTGAGACGGTGGCGAAGGTGATGATTCCGGAAGCACTGGATTATCCGGCATGAGCGATGTGAGCGCGGAGTTGCAGCAAGAGGTGGAACGTCAGCAGATGGAAGTGGATATTGCCTGCGTCGGATTCGGTCCGGCGATGGGCGGCTTTCTGACCACCTTGACGCGCGAGATGGCGGCGCATCCGGAAGACCCGGCTTTGGCGAGCAAGGCCGTGCCGGGAATGCCGCTGCAGGTGCTCTGCTACGAGAGGGCCGACGATATTGCAGCAGGCGTGAGCGGCGTGGTGACCGGCGGCAAGGCGATCCGCGCTAGCTTCCCGGAGATTGCTGCGGCCGGCATTCCGATGATGGTTCCGGTGAAGCAAGAGAAGATTCTCTACCTGCTCGATCCGCTGGGCGCAAGCCGCCGCTCGGGAGTGCTCCGCGTGGGCGACCGCGTGCTGCGCTCACTGGTTGGGCCTCTGCGGGTGGAGCATAATGCGCTGGAACTTCCCTACACGCCGGGGTTTCTGGAAAAACATGGCGGGCTGCTGATGTCCATTGGTCAGTTCAACCAGTGGGTTGGCGCGGAACTGATGGGCTCGGGATTGGCGCAGGTGTGGCCGGGAACTCCGGTGAGCACGGCGCTGTTTGAGGATAAGGCCGTGAAGGGCGTGCGGCTGGCCGACCAGGGAGTGGACAAGGCGGGTAATCCTGAAGCTGGATTCATGGCCGGGATGGATGTGCGCGCCGCATTGACCGTGGTGGGCGATGGTCCGGTGGGTGCCGTGGGACAGAGCATCAACCGCACTGTGGGCATGCCCGAGGGACACGCGCAGCACGAGTGGGCCGTGGGCATGAAGATGGTGATCGAACTGCCCGAGGACACTCTGCTGGAAGCAGGAACGGTGTGGCACACGTTTGGATATCCTGAGCCGGAGATTTTCGGCTTCCTGTATGTGCATCCGGATCGGCTGGCTTCGGTGGGAATCTTTGTGCCATCGTGGATGGGAAATCCGGCGCGCAGTTCGTATCGATATTTGCAGCACTTCATGCAGCATCCGTATTTGTGGCGCTACCTGAACGGCGGCACGATGCGCTCGTGGGGCGCGAAATCGCTGGCGGAAAGTGGCATTCACGGCGAGCCGTTTCTTGCGGGAGATGGATTCGCGCGCATCGGCGAAGGCTCCGGCAGTACGAACATGCTGACGGGTTCAGGCGTGGACGAGGCCTGGGCGACAGGCGTGCAACTGGCCGAGAGTGTGGTGGAATTGTTGCGCGACGGCAAGACCTTCACGCGCGACAATCTGGAAGCGAGCTACGTGCGGCGGCGCCGCGAGAGCCCGGTAGAGCGTGGAGCGCAGGCGGCAAAAGATGCGCGCAACGGTTTTCACCAGGGAGTGGTGCGCGGGCTGATTGGCATGGGGCTGGCAGGACTGACGAACGGAAAGCTTTCCCTGGGGGCGAAGATCCGTCCCGCATACAAACAGATCGATGGGCTGAAGACATTCTATTCGCGACTAAAGCCTGAGCAGTTGGAGCAGGCTCGGCAGGAAGCGGCACGGGGCGGGCGCTCGCTGCACGATGCACTGATGGACGCCTGCGGCTGGCCGGTGATTGCCTACGACGGCAAGCTACTGGTATCGCAGCAGGATGCGCTATTGATGGGCGGCAAGGTGCAGGCCGCAGCAGGATTCGCCGATCACGTCATCTTTAGCGATGCTGCGCTATGCGCGGCGTGCGAGGAGCGGACGTGCATCGCGATGTGTTCCGGACAGGCGATTACAGAAGGCGAAGGTCAAGTGCCGGCGTTCGACCGCGAGAAATGCATTCACTGCGGCGCGTGCTTGTGGAACTGCGCGCGGTCGGCGAATGGCGAGAACTCGAATGTGGAGTTCAGAGCGGGTGCGGGAGGATTGCACTCGGCGGAAAATTAGAAGGGCGAGGTTGCGCAGGTTGCACAGGTTTCAAGGTTAAGAGTAAGAGCAGACGCAAGAGCCAGTTTTTTTCGCAGGTTTCAAGGTTTCAAGGTTAAGAGCAAGATCAAAAGCAAGAACGAAGCAGGAGCAAGATCCACTGTAAGTTGAACTACCCCACCCTAGCCAGAGGATGGCCAGGATGGGGCACCCGAGACAGTACTCGATAGATTCGATAGGACTCATAACTCATGGCAAATAGCTTTCACATTGTGGTCTGCGCCAGCGTGGTGCCGGATCCGTTGCAGACGTTGGAACCCGTCACCGGACCGAATGGGCCGGGACTCAAGAACGAAATGATGCTTCCGGCGGTGCTCGACCCTTGGGCGGCCTCGGCACTGTATGAAGCGGCGAATCTGGCCGCGGCGAACCCGGGCAGCAAGGTTTGGCTGGTGAGCCTGGGACCGAAAGCAAAGGTCCAACAGGTGATGATGACCGTTGCGCAGAAGGTTCCGTTTGAGCTGGTCGTGGTGGATGGACCGCTAGGCGGCTTTACCGACGCGCACTCGACGGCCTCGGCACTGGCCGAAGCCATTGTTGTGATCCCCGGACTGGACCGCCAGAAGCTGCTGCTGTTTGGTGGCTGGGAATCAGCTTCGCGCGGTGCAGGCGCGACCTTGCAGATTGTGGGCGAGCGGCTTGGCATCACGGATCAGTTCCAGGGCGTGGATGAAATCAAGGTGAGCGAGGACGGATCGTTCGAGGTGCTGGAGCGCGTGGAAGGCGGCAAGCACCAGGTGTCTGTGTGCGCGGGCACGCCGGCCGTGCTGGGATGGGCGACGGGCAGTTTGCCGGAGCCGCGCAACTCTCCGCAGGTTGGCATGGCGAACATGCGCGGCATTATGCCCGCGCTGCAGAAGGCGAAGAACGTAAAGCTGGAGGCAAACGGGCTGAGCTATGTGTCCGTCAGCCTGCCGAAGCAGCAGCGCGAGACTCGCGTGGTGAAGGACGCAGCAGAAGACGAGATCGCACGCGAGATTGTGCAATGGATTGCGGAGTAGGCATGGAAAAACTTCTTGTATTGACATATGTGGATGAATCGGGCGCGGCCCTGACGCGGGCTTCGCTGGAATCGGTGGCGGCGGGCGTGGAGATGGCGCGGGCGCTGGGCGCATCGCTCGCAATTGGCGTTGTGGGCGCACAGGGCGCAGCGGCGGCGCAGCAGCTTGGCGGGGTGAATGCGCGCGTGCTGGCCGTCGCGGGTGAAGATTTTGCGCAGGCTCGCTATGCGAGCGACGCGGCGGCCTGCGAAGCGCTGGTGCGTGCGGCAGAAGCCACGCTGGTGTTCGCTCCGGCAAGTTCGCGCTTTGCGCGGGTGATGCCCGGCGTGGCGTACAGGCTGGGCGGATTTGTGGATACGCACATCACCTCCGTCGCCAAGGGCGAGGGGCTGGAGGCCTCGCGCTGGTTCTACCGCCAGCGGGTGGAGGCCGTGGTGCGGCGCGAGACGCGTCCGTGGTTTCTACTGCTGGAAGCTGGAACGCATGAGGCTTGGGCCGCAAGCGGAAGCGCGCCAGAGGTAGAGACGATTGCCGTGTCGCTGCCTGCGCTGCGCACCAACGTGAGCGGCATACGGGCTCCGAAGCAGGATGAACAGACGATTCGTCCGGATGCGAAGATCCTGCTGGTGGCGGGAGCGGGATGGACAAAGAAGCAGGCTGATGGGCAGGTTCACGCCGCTGAGGCGGAGACGTTGATTCTCGGGTTCCTGAAGGCGGCGGACGCATCGCTGGGCAGCAGCAAATCACTGGTGGACCAGAGCGGAGAAAATCAGGCGGTGCTGAAGTTCATGACGCACATGAACCAGATTGGGCAGACGGGCGCGACACCACGCCATCCGAAGGGGCTTTCGACATGCTGCCACGGCGAAGAACCACACGTGGTGGGCTGGCGCTTCATCAACGAGCGCAGAGCTATCAGCCTGGACCCGAACTGCGGATGGGCTCGCGGCAAGGCCGACGTGCTCTATGTGGCTGACGCCTTCAAGGTGATGGCGAAGGTGAACGCGCTGCTGGCTGAAAAATAAGCAGAACGGATTGTAAACGAGCCGGGCCGCGAAATGGTCCGGCTTTGTTGCGTCTGTGCCTTCGCGCGGTAAGATACAGGCGACGCAAGGAGGACTTATGCTGGCGAGTTTTGCGGTGATTCCGATGGGGACCGAGGGTGGGGTGAAGCACCTGGTGGCCGAGGTGCTGAAGATTGTGGATGAGTCGGGGTTGCGGTACTCGGCGGGCGCGATGACCACCACGATGGAAGGCGAGCAGGATGAAGTGATGCAGGTGATCATGCGCTGCCATCGCCGCATGCTGGAGCTGGTACCGCGGGTGCTGACCAACATCAGCATTGACGACCGCAAGGGCGCTACAGGCCGCTTGCAGGGCAAGGTTCGGGACGTGGAAGAAGTGCTGGGAAAGCGGTTGGGACGCGAGTGACTCTCAGCGCCGGACCTCGCTCATAAGGGCCATGATGTTCCCTTCCGAGTCGCGGAACTCCGCCAGCCACAGATCATGGTCTGGCATGCGGGCAATGACGTGTGGAAGGTTCTCGGTCTTCGCGTTGTGTTGAACAAGGCGGGCGTGGGCAGCTTGAATGTCATCTACTTTGAAATAGAGAATTGAGGCCGGGTGATCGAACTCGGGACGCTCGGGAAGCGTCAACATCAGCCGAACGCCGCCGCAATCAAAGAAGGCCATGTTTCCGGCGGTAAAGAGCAGCCTGAGTCCGAGCGTGTCGCGATAGAACTCGACGGCGCGGGTGACGTCATGCACGTTGATTGCGATCTGGCCGATTTGGGTGATGGCGATTCTGCTGGAAGCTCCGCTGGTGGACACGGCTTCACCTCTCGTGAGATGGATAGGCCGTTCGATGCACAGGGGAGCCGAGCAGGTTGTTAGCGGGAGCGGAGGGCGTTTTCGTCTATAGCTCAATCGTGTAACATCTTGCGAAGCGGATTCTTCAAAATGGACGGAACGAAAACAATGAGACGAAATCTCTTACTGCTCCTGCTGCTTACCTCTTTTTCTATAGCCCTGTACGGGCAGGAACGCGCACCTTCGGCGCTGTTTGAGGCTGCGCAGTGCCTTGTCACCGATCCGCATCACTGGGTGGACGTGAAGGGTTTGAAGGAGCTGAATCTTGCTTATCTGCCAGAGTCGAAAAGCTTTGGCGGAGAAAAGTACATTTACGTCATCGTGTACAGTTCGCCGAAGCACGAGGATGGCAGCATCTTCGACATTCGCCTCAAGGACGACGATCACAAGCGCGTGTACAGCATTGAAAATGACGCCTCATTCACTTACGTGAACAAGGAGATCAAGTTCGACGAGCCTCCGCTGGGCGGGACGTGGCGAGAAAACCAGTTGACCACTTCGATTCGACTGATTCAGAAGCGCAAGAAATGGTATGAGGCGCAAGTGAAGCAACTGCTCAAGCCCTACACCCACTTCCGCTGCGAGACCAACGTCGAGGACATGGCTCCGGCGAAGGCCGCTGCCCCGGCCGCAACGCCAGCCGCGCCTTCGACCAAGTGACTGCCACTCTCCCACCTTAGCAGCGCAAAAGATGCGCGACGAAGGTGGGTACCCTCGGTAAACGGTCTAACGCCGGGGAGCGGGAAGCACCGCGCCACCGTCCATTCTCGGAATGCCGAAGTGTCCACTCAGGTGCAGCAAGTCGAGCGGCGTGATGGAACCTGAGACGGAGATGAAGTTCACGTCGCGCGAACCGGCCCAGAGTACGGCAATGTCTCGGATGGTAGCGCCCTCCATGCGCAACCAGAGATCGGTGGTGAGGCCGCTATCGCCGCGGTGCTTGCTGACCAAGTGCTGGAAGCCCGCCTCGCGATACTCCTGTGAGATGGAACTCATGGCGATGGGATCGAGGGAGACTACTCCGGGATAGTGGAAGCTGTGCACTGAAACACCGTTCACGCCGGCGACAACGCGCCGCAGATCCTCACGATCACGATCCAACTTAGAAGCCAACACCAGCATGGAGTGGTCGATGGTGAACTCCGTGCGCGTGGCTGCATATTGACCCAGGGCGGCAATTCCCTGCGGAACCCATTCGCGCACTTCTGCCGGAGGGGGCGCATAGGGCCGCCGCTGAGCGTTAGAGGGCGCAGGAGTGTAGACCGGAGGAGCATCAGGCTGCGGCGGTGCGTCAGGGGCATAGGACGGTGGATTCTGTGCGCTCGGCTTCTGCGGCGGGTACTGCGACTGATCCTGTGCTGCGGCTACAGTGGCCAACATGGAGGCGGCTAGTACTACCAAAAGAGTTTGGGGGAGCTTCATCTTCTTCCTCGCGGGGCAGAGGGCCGCTTGGACCCAAGGCCTTGGATGACCTTACAAACCCGCACGGTGAGGATATGTTCCGCGTGAACTCCTGTGGCTCGGGTTGATATCGAGGGCTGGACAGAGTGGGGTGAATGCAGGAGCAGGGACAGAAGCAATAGCAGGAGCAAAGGCAATAGCAAAAGCCCCACATTTGCTGACTACGGCAAATGTGGGGCACGAGAGCAATACATGATTGCAATGAAAAGTGCCCGTCGAGAACGGGCACTCTTGCAGCAAGGTTTGCAGCTATCTTAGAAGGCCCACTTGATGATGGACGCTCCGGAGGTGAAGCCCGCGCCAACGGAGGCGATGAGCAGAGTGTCTCCCTTTTTCAGGCGGCCATCATCGACGGCGGTCTTCATCGCCAAAGGAATGGTCCCGGCTGTGGTATTCCCGTAGTCCTCAATGTTGATGATGACCTTCTCGCGCGGCATCTTGAGCCGGTCTGCGGTGGCGGTGATGATGCGCTTGTTAGCCTGGTGGGAGATGAAGCAGTCCACATCGGCTCCAGTCAGTCCGTTCTTGTGTAGAACGCGCTCGGTCATCTCTGCCATTTTCTTCACGGCATACTTGAAGACCTGCTGGCCATCCTGATGAATGAAATGCATTTTTTCGTCTACCGTCTCATGCGTGGAAGGATGCAGGCTGCCGCCTCCAGGCATGTAGAGATAGTCGCCGCCGAAGCCCTCGATCTGATGTTCGAAGTCGACGAAACCGACGTCTTCTCCCTCTTCAGACGGCTCGAGAAGCACAGCACCCGCACCATCGCCGAAGATGATACAGGTGGCGCGGTCCGTGTAATCAGTCATGGAAGAGTTGACGTCAGAGCCGATGACGAGCACTTTCTTGTGCGCTCCGCTCTCTACCAGTTTGGCCCCGGCGGTCAGCGAAAAGACAAAGCCCGAACAGCCAGCAGAAATATCGAAGCCCCAGACATTCGCCAGTCCCAGCTTCTTCTGCACCAGGCAGGCGGTGGAGGGATACATCATGTCAGGCGTGACGGTGCCGACGATGATGCACTCGACGGTATTCAGGTCCACGTTGTGGCGTGCGGCGAGGTCGCGGGCGGCTTCTACCGCCAGGTCGCTGGCAGCTACGCCGGGATCGACAAGGTGCCGCTCACGAATTCCGGTGCGCTCAAGAATCCATTCATTGGAGGTGGCAACCAGCTTTTCAAGCTCGCTGTTGTCGAGAATACGAGGGGGTACATATGCGCCCAGAGCCGTGATTTTGGCCCGAATGTGAGGTTTCAACTCCCAATTCTCCGCTATTCAGAATGAGCCAATTGTCGCCCACCGGGGCGGGAATGTAAACCGCTCAAGCGCAAGCGGCTAAAGCAAGCGGCTGAATGGCGCAGGCAGCGCATTCGTGGGGAACCCGGTAAACTTGGAATATCCGCACTTTTACCGCTAAGGAATTTACGTTGATGGAAGATTGGCGCACTCATTACGCAAACAAACTGGTATCTGCCGAACAGGCTGTCAAGGTGGTTCGCTCCGGCGACCGAGTGGTGCTGGGACACGCATGCTGCGAGCCACCTGCCCTGGTAAACGCCCTGGTGGCGCGCGCTCCGGAGCTGACGGACGTGGAAGTCTTCCACGTGGTGGTGATGGAGCCATGCGCGCTCGGCAAGGCCGGCCTGGAGCACAGCTTCCGCATGAATGGAATCTTCCTGGGGCCGCACACACGCAAGGGCGTGGCGGAACATCGCGCGACGTTCACCCCGTGCTTCTTCTCAGAGCTGCCAAGGCTATTCAGGGAGGAGATTCTTCCGGTAGACGTGATGATGTTGCAGGTGACGCCTCCTGACGAGCAGGGATTTTGCAGCTACGGGCTGGCGGGCGACTACACGTTGGCCGCCGCTGAGAAGGCAAAGGTGGTGGTGGCGCAGATCAACCGCAACATGCCTCGGACCGGAGGCAAGCCTATTCACCTGGACGCGATGACTTGGATTGTGGAGGAGGACGCGGCGATCGCCGAGACTGTGGCTCCGACGTTCGGAGAGGTGGAACGGCAGATCGGCGAATACATTGCGTCACTGGTGCCTGACGGAGCCACCCTGCAGCTCGGAATCGGGGTGATTCCTGAGGCGGCGCTGCTTGGATTGCGTGGCAAGAAGGACCTTGGCATTCACTCCGAAGTATTCTCAGACGGAGTGGTGGAGCTGGCCGAGGCGGGCGTGATTAACAATCGCAAGAAGACCATCAATGCGGGAAAGTTCATCACCACGTTCCTGATGGGCACCAGCAAGCTTTACAACTTTGTAAATAACAATTCGGCGGTGGAAGTACGCCCGGTAGATTACGTGAATGATCCGTACATCATCGGGCAGCATGACAACATGATCGCCATCAACTCCGCGATACAGGTGGACCTGACGGGACAGGTGAACGCCGAGATGATTGGCAGCGTGCAATTCAGCGGCGTGGGCGGGCAGGTGGACTTTGTGCGCGGGGCGAGCCGCTCGCGTGGAGGAAAATCGATCATCGCGCTGCCCTCGACGGCGCGCGGGGGAACCGTCTCGCGCATCTGCCAAAGGCTGGATGAGGGCGCGGCCGTCACAACCTCGCGCAACGACGTGCACTACATTGTGACGGAGTATGGCGTGGCCGACCTGCGCGGCAAGACACTGGAGCAGCGTGCCGAGGCGCTGGTGGCCATTGCGCATCCGGCGTTCCGCGATGCGCTGCGCGCGGAGCCTGCGCTGGCCGCAACGCGTTAGACGCAGGAGCATCCTGTGCTGAAGTCGCTACTGACGTGGGATAACTCTGTGGCTGCCGGTAGGCAGGAAGAGAGTCACAGGGTGCCGGAGCACAGCTTCAAGCCACCTTGAATCCCAGCCAGACCCCGTTGCGCGCGGGGTGGTGGGCTTGTGGGATATGAGGCCAGGCGGCGAGTGCGCTTCCGGCACCCAGGGACGTCCGCCGTGAATAGTACCCCGAGCCGGGGATTTCTCCAGCCAGAAATTCAACTTTTTCGACTGCTGTCCCGCATTGGTCCGGAGGATGCGACTTCGCCCTGAGGGCTCGGGTTCGCTACAATGCCTGAACCTAGAGGAGGCTCCGAATGCGTAAACTGGTTTCCACCACTCTACTGATTTTCATGCTGGCATTCACGGCCACGGCGTTTGCGCAGGCTCCGCCCGCTCCCGATCCGGAAAAGCCCTACGTGATGGAGTACTACTACAAGATTCACTGGGGCCATCAGGAAGAGTTCCTCGAACTGTTCAAGAAGAACCACTATCCCGTGCTACGCAAGGAGATTGCGCAGGGACGTATTCTGTCGGTGAAGATGGACACTCCCGCCTTCCACATGCCGGAGCAGGAGCGCTGGGATTATCGCGTGACCATCGTCTTCAAGAACGCGCAGGCGGCCTACACTCCGGCCGACGAACACGCCCTGCAGTTGGAACTCTTCCCCGACCAGGCTACGTTCCGGCGTGAGGAGCAGCGCCGCTTTGAAATTCTGGAAGCGCACTGGGACCTTGCTCTTTCACCGATTGTGCTCGACAAGAAATAAGCCAATGAGTTCGCCCGAAGCAATCAAAACGCCCCTCTTTACGAGGGGCGCGGTTGTTGCAAAGGGAACTTCGCTTCGCTCAAGCGACCATTGGTATGCTCGCCGAGTTCACCAGTTCGCGAATCCGCAGACGGGCCTGATGCAAACCCTGACGTGACTCGTCCTCGCTGATATCCAGGGTGCGGGCGATGCGGGCGTGATCGTAGGCGTCACCGTCATGCATGCAGAAGATCATTCTCTCAGTGTGCGGCAACTGCATGATGGCCCGCTCAAGGTCCACGCGGAGGGTATTCTGGCGGACGCTGCTCACCTCTGAAACCACGGCGCACTGCAGCTGAGGCGGGTGCAGGGTGATGGATTCCTGACACTGCAACTCACGCAGGAGGGCACGATCCACCATCTCTTCGCTCGGATCGTCACTCAAGGAAAAGACGCGCAGAAAAGTACTCTCGGAGATACTTTCCGCCGCCATTTCACTGTCGGTCATCCAGAACGCGAAGGAGTAGACGCGGTGCCGGTTGGCCTCGTAGATGCGCTGATAATGCTCAAGCCGCTTACTCTCCGCGCTCGGGAGAAACCGCACAATCGCAGATGGTAGTGCTGCCTGAAAACTGTTTGACATGGCACTCCTCGAGTCCCAATTGCTAATAGCGTATCTTTTGCCGACTGCTGATGCTGATGCATATCTATGTGCAATCCTTCGTCCAATCCTCAGCCATCAGCAGCTCGGACGCATAACCTTCTCTGCATGACCTCCCGCAACTTGGATTGAATCAATCACTTCGGGCCTGAACAATATTTTCTGAGCTCCTGAATGAGTAATTACTTCTACTTAGTACTTTTCCGATTCAAGGCTCAAGATAGGGGATAACGATGGGACATAGTGGTATCGATGTACTCATTATTGTCCAAATCCGCACCGAATCACGCCTCGATGACCTTAGTTCTGGACACCTCTGTGTAATTTCTGGAATTCCAGAGTTAAGTTTGAACTGGCGCACTATTCTGGGGTGAAGCGATGGGCAGTTTTATCAGAAAAACGGCGCCCTTGTCCACATGGTTAAAGGCGCTGATCTCCCCACCATGCTCCTTGACGATTCCATAACAGATGGAGAGACCGAGTCCAGTTCCCTTGCCAATTTCCTTGGTGGTATAGAACGGATCGAATATCTTGCTCGAATCCTTTAGTCCCGGGCCCGAATCGTGGAACTCCAAGCAGACGCGAGCGTCGTCCGGATAGACCTTTACGCGCAGCGTGCCGCGCGGTGCCGAGTCCATGATGGCGTCCACAGAGTTGTTGATGATGTTGAGGAAGACCTGCTCCAACTGGTGAGCGTCGCCGGTGATGAACGGAATGGGCGACGCATACTCGCGCACGACGATAACGTTGTTGAGCTTCAGGTCGTAGTCGCGCAGGGTGAGTGCGTCTTCGAGCACGCGACAGAGATCTACCTGGGATTGAATCGGCTTGCGCTGCCGGGAAAATGAGAGCAGGTTCTGCACCACGCGATGGGTTCGCTGGGTCTGCAGGTACAGCTTGCGCACAAAGTCCTGAGCTCGCGGACCAATGGGCTCAGTTTCCAGGAGCTGCGCATAGCCGAGAATTGCCGTGAGCGGATTGTTGAGCTCGTGGGCAACGCCGGAGATGAGCTGGCCAACCGCGGACATCTTCTCGCTCTGGAGGAGTCTTTCCTGGGTGTTTCGGAGATTGTCATAGGCGCGCGCCGTTTCCAGATAGAGCAACACTTTCTCCACGGAATTTGCGAGCTGCCGAGCAATGGCCAGCGCGAGGCTGCGGTCGGTCTCCGTGAACTGATTGGGCTGGGTGCTGGTGATGAAGAACGCACCCAGGCTCTTGCGCTGCGAGTACATCATCACGAGGATGAAGGATTGGTAGCCGTGGGTAACGATCCACCTCTGGGCACTCATTGGCAAACGCGACAGGTCCTGCTCGGTGATCATTTCGCTTTGAGCCCGCGACAAGTAGATGGCTAGCTCCTCCTCCACCAAGTGCCGGATTCCGTCGTGATCCCAGTGAGTGCGGTTCGTTTCGGCGCGAGCCAACTGCCCGGTCTCAAGATCGAAAAGAAGAATGTCACAGGACTGCGCGAATAGCTCCGTGGTTCTTTGCAGCGTATTCTGCAGAATCGCATCAAGGTCAAAGGTCCGCGTAGCGATAGTGGCCATGGCGTTGAGCGCGTTGAGTTCGCGGTTGCGGCGCTTCATGTCTTCTTCAGCGCGCTTCTTCTCGGTAATGTCGAGGAGAAATCCCTGGTAGCGTTCGATGTTTTGCTGCGCGTCGCGGATTGCGAAGCTGTTCTCCAACAGAGTCACGATGCGGCCGTCTTTGCGACGCAACGCTACTTCGTAGTTACGGAGCTGCCCCCGTCTTCCCATCTCGGCGGAATATGCAGCGCGTTGTTCTGCATCCAGAAAGAGAGTGCTGCCAACATCCACGGACATGATATCGGCGCGGCTTGCATAACCAAGCATCTGGGCGAAGGCAGGATTGCAGTCCAGGAGGCGACCTCCGGGGGTGGAGACGAACACACCCTCCTGCACGGATTCGAATAGCAGGCGGTAGCGCTCCTCGGTAGCTCGCCGCTCGGTGCGATCACAAATAATGTGAACAGTGCCGATTTTGCCACTGCGATCCTCCACATAGGAAGAGGTGGAAATCAGTGAATATCCACCGAAGCAGGGGTCTGTGATCTCACTGCTGCTTTCTGGCACCAGTCGGCAGTAGGGGCACCCCTCCTGTGCGTTGGGCAGGACCGCGGCCAGTGGCACATCCGTCAAATCTTCCGCACCGCGCCCCAGGCGGCGGGCGAGCGCGGTATTGAGACGAAGCAGGCGAGGCTCAGCATCGTGCACCAGGATGTAGTCATCAATGGAATTGATGGTGCTGAGCCACTGCTGCTGGGCCTGCAGAACCTGTTCGAGCATGGCGAGTTTTTCGCCGGCGATGCCAAGCTGGTTCGCGGTGGCAGAGAGGAAGCGAAGAAATTCGGAGGTAAACGAACATCGCCGGGTGAACCCGAAGCCGAGAATACCCATCAGCTCCGACTTGCCCACCACCGGCACGATCAGCAGGTTACGAATTCCGGCGGATGCCATGTCGTCTTGCAAGGGCTGAGCGATCTCACGAATGCGGAGTTGGCGAACCTCTTTGCCGGAGAGGAGGGGGGTAATGAGGCTGGCGCTGAGGGGAACTTTGATGCGCTCGTCTATCACGCGAGGAGGAAGGCCAACCTGCTGCTTCATGACCAGATCTGTGCCTTCGACCATCTGGAACCAAGCATTCTTTGAGCCGCACAGGCGACACAGTTCGGTCATCGCAGTTTGCATCATGCCGCTGTAATCGCGCGCGCCGACCGCAACGGCAGCGATAGCGTTCATGACCTCCAGGCGGCGCAGGCGAGCCCGGGACTCCTCGAGCACAGCCAGCAGAATGCTAAGGCGCAACAGGCCGGCGCTGGAAAACTCGTAGATGCCCTCGACCACGCTATTGCTGAAGTGACTATTCGAGCGGAGCGTGAGCAGGGTGAAGGCGAACAGCCAAGGCCCCATCTCAAACCGGACACCAGCAAACAGAATGAGGCGCACTGCGACCAATATTGCGATGGCGTGGTAAGCCGCCTGGAAGCAGAGCGAAAGCACCAAAGACGATGGGTACCAGACTGCATGGGTGAGCGCGGCACCTGCTCCCACAATGCCCAGGGCACCCACCCAGGGGAGGTATCGGCGGGAATCCGTGTAGTACAGGGCTGAGGTCGCAAAGAGGCTCAGGGCAACGATGAAGGCCACGTCTGCGAGCGCCAGATGGAGATAGTTCCCGATGGGGAGCAGACGAGCAGTGTCGGCAGAGCGGCTGAGCAGGAAGAATATCCAGCCTGATAGCCAGAAGATAATGTAACGTTCGCGGAAGCCGATATATGTGAGCAGCGCAGCAAAAGACAGGCTGAGCGCCGTCCCCCAGTGCCCGAGAGCAGTCGTGGCCGCCAAAGACAGAAATGGTGCCTGAGTTGAGTGAAACAGATTGAGCATGGAATTCCTGACTTGCTGTATATCACAGATAAGTTTGTGTGTACTCAGGCTTTCCACCGGGTATGTGGCGAATGATTTTCCGAGTACAATGGCGAGTTGTCCCGTAGTCTTGTGTATCAGAGGATGTTACCGAATGCCGGGTGAGAGAATTTTAGTTGTCGACGACGAAGAGCCCATTCGGGAAGTGGTGTGCTCCATGCTCGAGAACGCCTCCTATCGTTGCGAGCAGGCGTGTTCGGGAGCTGCGGCACTGGCGCTTCTGCGTAAAGACTCGGACTTCCAGTTGATTCTCAGCGATCTGATGATGCCGGAATTGGACGGCGTGGGGTTGCTGGAAAACGTAAAGGTACAGTTCAACGAGTTGCCGGTGGTGATGGTGACCGCTGTTCACGATATCTCCGTTGCCTTGGCGGCCATTCGCAACGGCGCTTACGACTACCTGTTGAAACCGTTTGAGCGAGAACAACTGCTGGCCGTGGTGAGGCGCGCATTGGAGGCGCACCGCCTGCGCGTTGAGAACCTGCTCTATCAGTCCAACCTCGAATCACTGGTGGACCAACGCACCAAAGAATTGCGCGCCACCATCGTCGAGCTTGAACGCTCCTACGACGTAACGCTGGAAGCCTTGGGCGATGCACTTGATTTGAAGGACGCTGAAACCGAAGGACACTCCAAGCGCGTTACTGCATTTGCCATCCAGATTGCCCGGGCCATGAAACTTGATCCGCAGGCATTGCGGGTGCTGGCTCGCGGCGCATTCCTTCACGACATTGGAAAGATGGCAATTCCTGACGCAATCCTGCGCAAGCCTGATCGTCTGACTCCAGCGGAAAAAGAGGTCATGAAAGAGCACAGCTATCTGGGGTACAAGATGCTGCGCAAAATTCCCTTCCTGGCCGACTCCGCCGAGATTGTGTACGCTCACCAGGAACATTGGGATGGCGGCGGATATCCGCGAGGATTAAAAGGCGAAGGGATTCCTTTGGGAGCGCGTATTTTTGCGGTCGCCGACACGCTGGACGCGATCACCTCCGACCGGCCATACCGCCCAGCGCGCAGCGTGCAGGCGGCTCGCGATGAGATCTCCGCCTGGTCAGGCCGCCAGTTCGATCCCACGGTGGTTACATATTTCCTCTCTATTCCGCCCAACGTGTGGGACGAGCTGCACCAGCAAATTGACAGCGAGGACGGGCAGTTCAGCTACACGGACCATCTTTCCAGTGAACGCAGTTGAGGTTGAAGCAGAGGAGCTTACAGGTGGCAAATAGACTGGAACGGCAACAAGTGGCCGAGGCATTGCAGAAACTCAGCAGCTGGACGCTGCAAGGCGATCAGATTGAACGCCTGCTGACCTTCGAGAATTTTGTGGACGCCATGATCTTCGTCAACAAGGTTGCCGAGGTGGCCGAAGAAGAAGGACACCATCCCGACATTCGGATTGTGTACAACCGCGTCACGCTAGCACTGACCACGCACGATGCGGGTGGACTGACATCAAAGGATTTCAAGATGGCGCACCGCATCGACGAATTGCTGGGCTGAGGAAGTCCGAAGCTGAAGCAGTGCAAAGTAAAACCGGCGCACATGGCGCCGGTTTCTTATCTTTGGAGGAATTCGGTTATCGCGCGATATGAGTGCTTAAGGACCGTTCGAGCTCTTTGAGTGCCTGCTGAATATGATCAAGTTCATTCTTTGCTGAATCGTTCCAGGCCACCAGCCGCTCCGGTGCAACGCTAAAATGCGCGGCTGCGGAATGGATCAGCTTGCGTCCGCGCGGGGAGAGAAGCATAGCTCCCACGCCGCCCAGCCCAGCCAAGGTTAAAGGGATCTTCCAACTGCTTGCCTTCATGTCCAACTCCTGTGTCTCTCATTCTTGCCCAATTCCCTTGTAGCAGCAAGACGAAAAGCTGACACGCAAAGAAGAAAGTACACGCAGGTAACGAGTTGATTTACCTATTGAACAATCCTCATGCTGGGAGTGTCGGTCTGACGCTGGTGCTCCACAATGATCTCGCGCTCTAGCACCATCTCCACCAGGGTGCCGCTCTCAATGCGAACGTCGGGGCCGCGAGTGAGCAGGACGGAGGCCAGGCCAACGCCCGCTCCCACCAAACTGCCGACGCCAGCACCCTTCAGGGTGCGAGTGGCCAGAGCACCGACTGCCGCTCCGGTGCCAGCGGCCGATCCGACGGTCTTGGCGTCTTCACCCTTGGTGCCCTGACTTTCGATGGTTCCTTCTTTTGCATCTTTCATCTCCGTTTTCTCAGCTCCGGGAACGTTGTCGATTGCTCCAGGAAGCAGCATGGTGTAGCCGGAGGGGAAAATCAGAGTGTTGAAGTGAATGAGCAATTCACCACGACCCTTGACTCGACCGGGACGCTGCGAGCGCTGAATGACTCCCTGCACGTAGGTCCCAACCGGAATGACGATGTGCCCGTTGGAAACCACGGGAAAGGCAGTCTCGGCATAAACGGGATCGTTCTCGCGAGCACTTCTGGTTGTAATGGCATGTTTCAGAGTCAGGGCAATCCGGGTTCCGGCAGCGAGCGTGTAGGCGTCAAGCATGGGAGAAGAGGCTGGAAGCTTGCGCACGGTGGACGAGGGAACGGGAGCTGCCTTGGGGTCCACCAGAACAGGTGAGACGGGCTGTGTCGGGTTGTTCTCCGGAGCGGGAGCCTGGAGAGCCACTGCCAGAGTTGAGAGGACGAGAACTACCAACAACTTTCGCATTAGATCACCTTCAGCATCGGACGGGCATCCCTAATAGAGAAGACCGCAGCAGCAAGGATTTTTCGCGCCACCAAAGATTAGTAGCGCGACAAGAAGCATTTGTATAGCCAAACGCATTGGATTCGCAAGTTGAAGCAAGCTGAGTTGCAAATTATTAGATCCGCTGAAGATAGCTCCGGTGAACGCGCTCCGATTGGCACCCTGAAGCAGCAATTGTGCATCCCAATAAAAACAAGTGATAGCTGGACAGCTGAAACTTATCTTCAATCAGATCTGGAGCCTCGATCCAAATGTCCACAGGGAATATCGGTAACGACCAGCCAGAACCGGAGGCAGCCACGGATAGCGTAGCGAAACAGCAGTCGGCTCTCGCTGAATTGAGCCAGCTTGCGCTCCAAAGTAATGAGCTTACCGGACTTCTCGAAAGTTCCCTGGGAGTTGTCGCAGAGGTTCTTCAGCTTCGATACTGTGAGGTTCTGGAATTTCAGCCATCGCATAACCAGTTCTTACTCAGCGCGGGTATCGGCTGGATGCCGGATCGTATTGGAAACGCGGTCATTCCCCTGGCGCGAGAGTATCAGTCCGGGTATACGTTCCTCACCCTGCGGCGCGTGGTTGTGGAAGACTACACTGCGGAGTCGCCCTACACGCCGTCTCCTTTACTGGAGGAACACCACATTCGTAGCGGAGTCACGGTTCACATCCCCGGACATGGGGGCCCGTTTGGAGTGCTGGGAGCTTACAGCGCGAGCAAACGCAGTTTTACTCCTGACGACATCAACTTCCTGCGTTCGATAGCCAACATCATCGCTACCGCAATGCAGCGCAAACATGACGAGGAATCCGTGCGCCGAAGCGAAATTTACTTCCGAGGTCTGCTGGAATCCGCGCCCGACGGCATGGCGATCGTGGATAGCGGGGGACGCATTCTGCTGGTGAACCGCGAGAGCGAACGGCTCTTTGGCTACGAGCGCGCAGAGTTAATTGGGAAGAGGATTGAGACCCTGGTACCGGAACGCTACAGGCAGTACCACTCTGGCCATCGTGACGATTTCTTTCACGGTCCCAAGGTGCGCCCAATGGGTGTTGGACTGGAGCTATTCGGACTGCGGAAAGACGGTTCGGAGTTTCCAGTGGAAATCTCTTTAAGCCCGATGCAGACTCCGGATGGCACGGTGGTCACTGCAGCGATCCGCGACGTTTCAGAGCGTAAAAAGGCCGAGGCGCAAATCAAGAAGCTGAACGCGCAGTTGGAAGAGGCGTTGCGCCGCTCCGAGCGACTGGCCGCAACCGGCCGCCTCTCTGCCAGCCTGGCACATGAAATCAATAACCCTCTCTCTTCGTTAACCGATATTTTGTTTGTGCTCGATTCGCAGCGGGATCTCTCCGACGACTCCAAGACGCTGCTGCAAGCCGCCAAGAAAGAAGTTGATCGGCTGGCCAGCATCGCTAAGGAAACACTGGCGCCGCACCGCACGACCGGCGAACGGGTAAAAGTAAAAGCCACAGATCTGATGGACACTTCGCTCGAATCCTTCCACCGCCAATTAGAGGAAGGACACGTGGAGTTGGAGCGGCACTATGAAACTGATGCCCTGATTGATGTGTCACCGGGAGAACTGCGTCAGGTCTTCACAAACGTGATCTCCAACGCAATCGACGCCATGCCGCACGGGGGGCGCTTGATTCTGGAGGCCAGGTCAGAGGGGCAGGATGTGAAGCTGATTTTTTCCGACACCGGTTCGGGCATCAAGGCCGAGAAGATAGATGAAATCTTTGAGCCGTTTGTTACAACGAAGGGTGAAAAAGGATTGGGAATCGGCCTTTGGATTTCCCGCAATATCGTGGAAAAGCAGGGCGGCACGATTCAAGTGCACAGCAGTACAGACGAGACAAGACACGGTACTCAATTCACCATCTGCCTTCCGCAGGTACAACCGGCTAGAGGAAGCATTCGGCTGGTGTCGTAGAAAAGCAGGTTTCAAAGTTTCACAGGTTTCAAGAGAAGAGCGCGGCTTGTGGCCGCGCTCTTCGTGTTTTCGCTGAAGAAGTTTATTCGTCGCCGTGCTGTTCTTCTCTTTGCACTTCATTCGGCAATTCGCCCTGCGCTTCAGAGGGCTGGGTTTCGGGTGCACTGGATGCGGGCTCCGTGCTGGGGGCGTTCTTGCTCTTGAGACGAACCACAATCACCTTGGCGAAACCTTCGTCGAACTTGGGCGGACGCAGTTTCTGCGCCATGCGCAACATGACTTCGTCCGGCACATTGCGCAGCCGCTTGCGGTTACGCTCCATGCAGACCTCTGTGGGCACGTCAAAGAACACGGCGTGCGCTTCATAGCCGAAGTCGTGCGCCATCTTGATCCAGCTATGGCGTTCCTTGGGCGAGAGGTTGGTTGCGTCAATGAAGTTCATGGGGCGGTTCGCAATCAGACGGGCGCGCAGCAGGGATCGCAGGGACGAGAAGACCAGGTCCTGGAAGCGCTGCTCGGTGGCGTCATCGAAGAGCAAACCGCGCACCAGGTCACTGGAGAGCGGAATGATGTTGTGCCGCTTGAACCATGAGCTCTTGCCCGAACCAGGAAGGCCGATGGCAAGTACGACGGCGCCCTTCTTACCGCGCGGCTGTGTGGCCTTGCGAGGCGCAGCATCGGCCGCATCGGAGGCAGGTTCGTGGCCTTCGGGAAGATCGAGTTCAGGAGTTTCGCTTGGAACTTCGGGCTCGTCGATTTCGGCAGCTTCGCCAGTGGCCTGACCGGGAACAATCGGGAGGCTTGGCGCTGCGCCGGTTGACTGTGCCGCCCGCTGCTGCTGGTCAGTGCGGTTGCGTCCGCGCCCACCACGACCGCGACGGCGACTGCGTTCGCGACGTCCGCCACGCGCTGCGGGCGAGCCTTCCGGCTCGGCATCAAACGGATCTTTTTCCGGCTGTGCTTCATAGACGGGCTGAGGAGGGGTGTCGGCGCCGGGTTCGGCATGGCCTTCACCGGAGTCCTGCACGAACGCTTCCCTGTCGAGAAATGTCGGCTGGAGAGGTGCCGGCCCCTGCGGTTGATCACCGGACTGCTGCGGATTCTTGTTCTTCTGATTGCGACGCTTCACGCGATCGCGCATCCATCTGCGCATATGGGACTTATACCACGTCCGCCGAGTTCGGGCGAGTCCCGGCGTGGAAATTAACTCGCCACGCCGTTTGCTGATCCGCTTACGGGAGCGCCTGCGAGCGGAAGAAGCGGCCCGGCCGAGCCGTTGCACGATGGAATGGGCGTGCGATTCTGGTAGAAACTGGTCGCCCCCGAGCTCTCAGTTTGCTCAGCGGGGAAGGCGGTGCTAGCATTTCCTACGACTGCAGAGAGCGCGGTCGAACCTGCGGCATCGACCCCGCGCCTCAGTGTGTTCATTATGCCTGGAGGCAAGAATGGCGATTAAAGTCGGTATCAATGGATTCGGCCGTATTGGCCGCAATGTTTTCCGTGCATCACTTCACGATTCGAACATCGACATCGTTGCTGTAAACGACCTGACCAGCCCGAAGACCCTGGCTCACCTTCTTAAGTACGACTCGATCCTCGGCAATCTTAAATCTGACATTCATGCAGAAGGCGACTCTATTATCGTCGACGGCAAGAAGGTAAGGGTCTTTGCAGAAAAAGACCCCGCACTGTTGGACTGGGACTCGCTGGGCGTTCAGGTTGTTGTGGAATCGACAGGGCGCTTTACCGATGCGAACGACGCGAAGAAGCATATGCGCGGATCGGTAAAGAAAGTCATCATCTCCGCTCCGGCGAAGAATGAAGACCTCACCATCGTGCTCGGCGTGAATGACGACAAGTACGATCCGGCAAAGCACAACATCGTTTCCAATGCATCCTGCACCACCAACTGCCTGGCCCCCGTGGCCAAGGTGCTGAATGACACGTTTGGCATCGTCAGCGGTTTGATGACGACCATTCATAGCTACACCAACGACCAGGTGATTCTGGACTTCCCGCACTCGGACCTGCGTCGCGCGAGAGCTGCCGCACTGTCAATGATTCCGACCTCGACCGGCGCAGCAAAGGCGCTAAAGCTGGTCATCCCTGAACTGTCTGGCAAGTTGGACGGCTTCGCCATCCGCGTGCCAACACCGAACGTTTCCATCGTTGACTTGACCTTCGTCTCTGCCAAGCCGGTTACCGCCGAAGCAGTGAACGCGGCAATCAAGGCTGCTTCCGAGAAAGGTCCGATGAAGGACATCCTCGGCTACGAGACGAACGAACTGGTCTCCAGCGACTTCAAGGGTGATCCGCGCTCGTCGATCTTCGATTCCCTGTTGACGAAGGTAGTCGGCAATACGGTGAAGATCATCTCGTGGTATGACAACGAGTGGGGCTACAGCAATCGCGTTAAAGATCTCATTCTGTTCTTTGGCAAGAAGGGTCTGTAAGAGAGGAAACGGGTTGAGGGCAATGGCTTTCAACCCGTTTCATTATCGGTTGCACGGCAGAACATAAAACCCGATCACGAAATCCAGGTAAGCACGCCATGGCCAAGCTTTCGATCCGAGACCTGCAATTAAACAACAAAAGAGTTCTGATGCGAGTGGACTTCAATGTTCCGCTCGAAAACGGCCGCGTGACGGATGACACGCGCATTCGCGAAACGCTGCCCACGATTGAGTACGCGCTGCGCCACGGCGCAAAACTGATCCTGGTCTCGCACCTTGGACGCCCCAAGGGCAAGCCCGATCCAAAATACAGTCTGAAACCAGTGGCGGAACGGCTGCGCATCCTGCTGGATCAGCGCATGGGCCGCGGCCAGAACGTAGGCTTTTCGCCGGACTGCATTGGCATGCAGGCCACCGAGATGGCAAAAGAGCTGGAACGCGGACAGACGCTTCTCCTTGAAAACGTTCGCTACCACGAGGAAGAGGAGAAGAACGATCCGGCGTTTGCCAAGCAATTGGCGAGCCTCGCCGAGGTCTACGTCAATGACGCGTTCGGCTCCGCACATCGCGCTCATGCCAGCACGGAGGGCGTGACCCACTTCCTGCCCAAGAGCGCCGCAGGACTGCTGATGGAGCGGGAGCTGGAATATCTCAGCAAAGCCACGGAACATCCGGCCAAGCCCTATCTGGCAATTCTCGGCGGAGCCAAGGTCAGCGACAAAATTGGTGTGATTCGCAACCTGCTGCCCAAGGTGGACGCACTCATTATTGGCGGCGGCATGGCCTACACCTTCCTCAAGGCCGAAGGCCAGGAGGTTGGCAAGAGCATGCTGGAGGCCGACAAGGTTGAACTGGCTGGGCAACTGATCAAGGAAGCCAAGGAGAAGCACGTTCGCCTGCTGCTTCCGGTGGATCATGTGGTGGCCGACAAGTTTGACGCGGCGGCGGTGGCAACAATCATTCCAGAAGGCCAGCCGATTCCGGCCGACAAGATGGCGCTCGATATTGGTCCCGCGACGATTGAGAAGTTTTCCGAGGAGATCAGCGGCGCGCGCACCATCGTGTGGAACGGCCCCATGGGCGTCTTCGAGTTTGACCAGTTCAGCAAGGGCACCACGAAGATTGCCGAAGCGATCGCTGATAATCCGGGAGCGACCTCGATTGTGGGCGGCGGGGACAGTGTGGCTGCTGTGAACAAGGCTGGAGTGGCTGACAAGATCACCCACATCTCCACTGGCGGCGGCGCCTCCCTTGAGTTTTTGGAAGGCAAGAAACTGCCCGGCGTGGAAGCGCTCACCGATAAGTAGACGGACGTAGATGGCAACGAGCATAGTCCGGCTGGACCTGGGAGAAGGCGCGCAAGTCTTCTTCGAGTCTGGAGACATTACGAAGCAGTCCACCGACGCGATTGTCAACGCGGCGAACTCCGGACTGATGGGCGGAGGCGGGGTGGATGGAGCCATCCACCGCGCCGGTGGTCCCGCGATTCTCGAAGAGTGCAAGAAGATTGTGGCTCGCGATGGCCATCTGCCTCCCGGTGAAGCCGTGCAGACCACCGGAGGCAAGTTGCGCGCGGCATTCGTGATCCATACGGTAGGCCCCATCTGGCGCGACGGCATGGCAGGCGAGAGCGGCATCCTGGCAAACGCCTATCGCAACTCGCTGCGGCTGGCCGACCGGCTAGGACTGCAGTCCGTTGCCTTCCCTGCAATTTCGACTGGCGTGTATGGCTACCCGGCGGAAGCGGCCGCAGCCGTGGCCGTGTGCACGGTGGTGGATGAGTTGAGTTCAGAGCACAACGTTCATTCGCACAACGTTCACGAAGTGCACTTTGTGTTATACAGTCCTGAGATGTTGTCCGTGTTTATACAGGCGGCGAAAGACGAACAGCGGCGGCGCAATGCCACGCGCTGGAGCTTCGCAACCATCCCTGCCCACGCAATCACTCCCAACACATGAGGCAAACATGAGTCGCAAGAAGATCATCGCCGCCAACTGGAAGATGTATAAAACCCCTGAGCAGTCGCGTCAATTCATGGAAGAGTTTGTGCCACTGGTGGCCGGACACACGCGCGATGAGATCGTCATCTGCCCGCCCTTTGTCGATATCGCCGCCGTGGTTGAGAAAGCCAACGGCACCGGCATTGAGGTTGGCGCGCAGAACATTTTCTGGGAAAAAGAAGGCGCATTCACCGCCGAGATCAGCGGCGAAATGCTGGTAGGCGCGCATTGCAAGTGGGTGATCATTGGACACTCCGAACGCCGCCAATACTTCGGCGAGACCGATGACACGGTCAGCCGCCGCCTGAAGGTAGCGCTGGAAGCCGGACTGGCTCCGATTGTGTGCGTGGGCGAAGTGAAGGAAGAGCGCGAAGCCGGAATTACCGGAGACGTGCTCCGCCGCCAGTGTTCGCGCGCTTTCGCCGGTGTTTCCACCCGCAAGGCCGCCAAGATGGCGGTTGCCTACGAGCCGGTGTGGGCCATTGGAACCGGGCTGACGGCGACGCCGGAGATGGCGAACGAAGCGCATCAGTTGATTCGACAGGAAGCGGCCAACGTCTTTGGCGATGAGTTCGCACAGCAGCTTCGCATCCTCTACGGCGGCAGCGTGAAGCCGGAGAACGCCAACTCACTGCTCTCCCAGGACGAGATTGACGGCGCGCTAGTGGGCGGTGCAAGCCTGAAGGCGGAATCGTTCTCAAAGATCGTGAAGTGGTAGTTTAGCTTCAAAGTTCAGGTGGAATTCCTGCTGCGCGCGGAAAGTACGGCAGGAATTCCACAGTTATGTTTGATGGTTGGCCCTGAGAGACTTCCCATCCGCGCTGAGTTTGTTATACTCAACATGCGTCTGTATGCGTTCTTTGGAAGCTTATGAATTGCTGTGTCCCGGGAGTTAAGTCCGGCGCGCGCAGCAATAGCAGTGCGGAAGTGGTGGAATTGGCAGACACACCATCTTGAGGGGGTGGCGCCGAGAGGCATGCGGGTTCAAGTCCCGCCTTCCGCACCATACGTCTCTCCCGACGCAAGTCCGGGGTTGTACGTACCAAACCGTCCCAAGCAGACAAATGTTGCGAAAGATCCGGTGTGATTCACCGCCGGGAAGGATAAGCATGATTCTCGTTCTGGTCACTATCGTTCACATCATTGTGTGCCTGTTCCTGATCGCAGTCGTTCTGCTGCAGAGCGGCGCGAGTGCCGATCTGGCGGGCGCCTTCGGAGGACTGGGCAGCCAGACGGCCTTCGGTCCGCGCGCAGGCGCTAACCTGCTGACCAAGCTCACCACATGGGCCGCGATCATCTTCATGCTTACGTCTTTCACCCTGGCCATTCTCTCCACCCGCCACGGCGGCGGCGGTGGCTCTGTGCTGGATAACACCAAGAGCTTGCCAACGCAGAACTCGCCAGCCAAATAAATTTCAGTTCGCAAGAAAATCCCCGCTTCGGCGGGGATTTTTGTTTGCTGGAAAGCATCCGCTTAAGTGGGTCTCAATCGTTTTGCCAGCAGGCCAGTGGCCTCGTCAAGGTCGATGTCCGCGATGAGCAGCCCTGGCTTTCCATATGGCTGATAGCTGAGCAGCGTTCCATCTGGCCGCGCAATGGCTGAAGTGGTTGGCGATCCGGCGCTGGCACAATTCACGGTCGCGAAATAACAGGTGTTTTCGGCGGCACGGCACAAAGCGGCTTTCTCGTGAAATGAGTTCTCGGGATCGCCAAAGGTCGTCGGCTGATAATCGCCGGGCTCAAACTCACCAAAATGCGGGTGGAAGACGATCTTCGCACCTTGTCTTGCAGCCGCGCGAACCGTTTCCGGATAACGCCATCCTTCATGGCAGATCACGATGCCAAGTGTCAGCGGCCCCACCTGAAACACCCGCCTGCCGGAGCCGGGAGAAAATACACTGTCCTCTGAGGGATCGAGCTGAACCTTGTCCTGAAAGCCCGCGGTGGTGCCATCCGGATTTATGACCAACGCAGTGATGAACTGCTTGCCATCCACTGTGCGCTCGGTGCCGAGAACCACCGCAATGGAAGCCTTCGCGGCAGCCTCTGCAATCGTTTGCCAAGCGCGCTCAAGAAACGCAGGGTCTGGAGGGCGCATGGCTGTCCCAACACGATAGCCGGGAACATAACACTCCGGAAAACAGATCAGGCCCGCGCCTTCGGACCCCGCTTCGGCGATGGCCTCCACGGCCAAGCGGACCGAATCATTGGAAGTTGGCGGATATGGCAGGTTGGCCAGCGCGATGCAAAAGGGTTTCATCTGGCAATTCACCTCGCGAGCAAGTGCACTTCCCTACTTCTGCAGGAACGGATTCTCTTCGCGCTCCTCGCCAATCGTGGTCAGCGGGCCATGTCCAGGGATGACGACGACATCATCAGGCAGTTCGAGCACCGTAGTGTGCAGCGAGCGCAGAATTTTTTCGTAGCTTCCGCCGGGAAGATCGGTGCGGCCAATGGATCCTGCGAAAAGCGTGTCGCCCGCAAACAGTTTCTTCTCTGGCGCAAAGTAGAGGCAGAGCGAGCCCTCGGTATGTCCGGGCGTGAGCAGAATCTCTCCGGTCAGCGCGCCGGCCTTCACCTGGTCGCCCGTCTTCGGACTGCCGTCAATCTCCACCTTACCGGGATCGCGCATGCCCAGCCACTGCGCCTGCACGGGCAGCATGGCCACCAGAGCAGCGTCATTCTCATTCAGCAGAATGGGCGCTCCGGTTGCGGCCTTCAACTGCATTGCTCCGCCAATGTGATCGAGGTGCGCGTGGGTCACAACGATCTGCTTCACCTGCAGGCCGTGGCGCGCCACAATGGCGAGAATCTCAGAAACGTCCGCGCCGGGATCGATCACCATCGCTTCGTGCGACGCTTCGTCGCCAACGATGGAGCAATTGCACTGCAGAGGGCCAACCGAAAGAATCTCGTGAATCATATGGTGATGATAGCTGGAGGATGGGAAGGTTTCAAAGTTTCAAGGTCAAAGTAAGAGCAACAACAAAGGTCATGCCCGCTCATGCAGCATCTATCGCCCGAAGCACCCGCCCGATTCCCTCACGGAAATCCGCCTCCGGGGCGATGAGGCTGGCAACGAGGTAGCCTGCGCCGGGGAAGTCAAAGAAGTGGCCAGGGTGGATGAGCACGCCTTCCTGATCCAGCAGCGCAATCGCCACATCCTCATCGCTGCGCGAGGACGGAGTGCGCAGCACGGCGTACCATCCGGCGTCGAGCGCGAGGCGCGTGGTCATGCGTGTGTGTTGCAGTTGCGCGTCCAACTCGAGCAGATTGTGCAGCGCGCGCTCGCGAAGCTGCCGCTGAATCTCTCCGCGCATGGCCAGCAACTCCGGCACGGCCCACTGCACGGGAGCGTTAGGCGAGAGATAGGTATCGGCAATCACGTCAAGGCGGTCGAGTGCCGTGCGGACCAGTTCCTGCGGTCCGCTGGTGGCAATCCACGCCACCTTGATTTGCGGCAACGCGCAGATCTTCGACAGGCCGCTGAGCGTGAAGGTCAGTGCGTCCGTGTTGGCCGCAAAGCTTAGAGGAGTCTCGTCGGTGAGGCCGTAGTCGAGGAAAACTTCGTCGGCCACCAGCGCGAGCTCGTGCTCGCGGCACAGCTTGTTGAGCCGCTCCAGCTCCCATGCGCGGGTGAAGTGGCCCGTGGGATTGTTGGGGTGCACCACCATGATAGCCCGCGAGCGCCCGGTGATTTTTCCGCGCAAAGACTCGAACTCAATCTGCCAGCCGTGGTCGTAAACCAGTTCGTAGGGAACGAGTTTCACGTCCTGAATATCGGCCAGAAATTCGAAGAGCGGATAGCTCGGCGAGGGCACCAGCACCTCGTCTCCGGGATCGCACAGCAGGCGGAAGCAGTAGGAGTAAGCCTCGCTGGTGCTGACCGTGAGAATGATCTGCTCGGGTGACAGCACGATGTTGCGCCCAGCGTAGTAACCCGCCACGGCCTCACGCGCGGCAAGAATGCCCTTCGCGGCGGGCTCGTACTCCAAGGCCCGCGGGTGCTGCAATGCGCGCAGGATGCGCTCGCGCTCGTAGTGCAGTCCGACGGTGGTGGGGTTCGAGGCGGTCAGGTCAAGCAGCGTGCGCCCGGCGTGCCGCGCTGCGTCCACGGCGAGCGAGTAGCGGTTGGCGGAAAGATTCCAGTTTGTGCGGCGGGCAAACATGCTCTCTCACGTTATCCTCACAGCGATGCTGCCTGCAAGCCGCACGGCAGGCATTGACCGCGGAAATGTGCGGATGTAGGCTGGGCGTGAAACTTCAGCACGCATTTCAGGACGCCCATTGAACGCACTTCGCCGCTTCTTCCAGATCGAGGCGCACGGCAGCAGCTTCCGCCGCGAGATTCTCGCCGGACTTACGACGTTCACCACCATGTCTTACATCATCGTCGTGAACCCGGCGATCCTGAAGAGCGCGGGCATTCCTGCCGGGCCTTCGATGACTGCCACCGTTCTGGCCGCCGTCTGCGGATGCCTGATGATGGGCCTCTATGCGAATCGCCCCTTCGCCATTGCGCCCTACATGGGAGAGAACGCATTTATCGCGTTCACCGTTTGCCTGGGCCTGGGGATTCGCTGGCAGACCGCACTGGGTGCAATTTTTATCGCGGGCGTGGCCTTCATCGCGCTGACTATCTTGCGACTACGGCAGAAGCTGGTGGAGTCCATCCCCACTTCGCTACGCTACAGCTTTGCCGTGGGCATTGGACTGTTCCTTACCTTTGTGGGATTGAACCAGACGGGCATGGTCGAGCTTGGCGTGGCGGGCGCTCCGGTCAAGGCAGGTGCGCTCACCACGGCCCCTGTACTTGTGGCCATCTTCGGATTTCTGCTGATCGGCGCGCTGGTGATTCGCAAGATTCCCGGCGCGATTCTGATCGGCATTGTCGTCACGGCGCTGGTGGTCTTTGCGACGCACGTTGCACCTTGGCCGAAGGCGGTCTTTGGCATGCCGGCAAGCGTTGCGCCCATCTTTGGGCAAATGGATCTGCGCGGCGCGCTCTCACTGAAGGCTCTGCCCGTGGCACTCACCATCTTCATCATGGCGTTTGTGGACACCATGGGCACGCTGATTGGCCTTTCGGCGCGCGCAGGCTTTCTCGACGAAAATGGCAACCTGCCACAAATCGAGCGGCCTATGATGGTGGACGCCATCGCCACCGTACTGTCTCCGCTCTTCGGCACCACGACATCAGGAGCCTTTGTGGAATCCGCCACCGGAATCGAGGCTGGCGGGCGCACGGGACTTACTGCGGTGGTCGTAGCTATTTGCTTTGCGCTCTCGGCCTTTGCTGCTCCGTTTGTTTCAGCCATCCCGGCGCAAGCCTACGGACCGGCGCTGATCATTGTTGGCCTTTTCATGCTCGCACCGATCACCCGCATCGACTTCACCGATTACACAGAATCCATCCCGGCCTTCGCCGTGGTCTCGCTGATGTGCTTTACATATAACATTGCGGTCGGGATCACGGCGGGCTTTCTGCTCTATCCGTTCTGCAAGGTGGTGCAAGGCAAGGCCCATGAGGTCAAGGCGGGTCTGTGGGCGCTGGCCGCGTTGTCTCTGCTGTTTTTCATTTTCTATCCGTACAAATAACTCTTTTAAGAAGCGAGCCTGTGTTTCACCGCATCACATTCAGTGGTGGAAGTTAGAGCTGCAGTGAAAGGTCGTGACCCATGCGCGGATTCGTCTTTGGAGTCGTGGTAACCGTTCTGCTGATTGTGGTTGGTGGTTATCTTTTTGTCCGCTTTGGAGGAGTTTCACTGGCGACTACCGCAGCGCCGCTGCCCATGGAGGAAAAGTTGGCACACATGGCACTGCGCGCCAGTATCGGCAAGTCGGGCGACCAGAAAGACCCTCTTCCCGTGACGAATGACAACTTTCTCGCCGGCGTGAAACTGTATAAGCAGGATTGCGCCGTCTGCCATGGCGTCCCTGCGCAACCGTCCACGGCAATTTCGAAAGGAATGTTTCCTCCTCCGCCGCAGCTATTTGAGAAAGCCGATATGGTCACCGATGATCCAGACGGCGTGACGTATTGGAAGGTGACTCACGGCATTCGGCTCTCGGGCATGCCCGGATTCGGAACGACACTTTCGGATACTGAGCGTTGGCAGGTGACGTTGTTGCTGCAGCAGGCCGACAAGCTTCCGGCGGCAGTGCAAGCGGCGCTCGCAAACACGGCTCCCCCTGTTATTCCGTCTGCTCGAGCCCTTCGCTGAGTTCGGCCCACTCGGTCTCGAGAGCCTCCAGGGCGCGGCGCTTCTCATCCAGCAGGGCGGAGACACGCGCAGTCTCCTCGGCGCTCACGTAACGGCTGAGAGATTCTTCCGAGTCGGCAATCACGGCCTCAGTCTTGCTGACTTCGGATTCCACCTTCGCCAACCGCTCCACCATCTGCTTGCGCTTCATCGGATTCACGCGCTTTTTCGGTTCGGCGATAACCTCGACAGCGGCCTCGGACGAAGCTTCCGCAACACGGGCGGGCGATGCCAGCGAGGCGCGCATAGACTGCTCCAGCACCTGCGCGCCGTTCTGCTTGCGCCACAGATAGTCCTCGTAATTACCCGGAAAGATGTTGACGGCGCCATCGGCCACTTCGAAGATGCGCGTCGCCAGGCGATCAATGAAGTAGCGGTCATGCGAGACAAAGACGCAGGTTCCCGTGAATTTCTGCAGCGACTCCAGCAGCACATCCTTGGCGCGCAGATCGAGGTGGTTTGTGGGCTCGTCCAGCAGCAGAAAGTTGGAAGGATGCAGCAGCATGCGGGCCAGAGCGTAGCGATTGCGCTCGCCGCCGCTGAGCACGCCAATCTTCTTGAATACATCATCCTCGCTGAAGAGGAAGCTGCCGAGCAGGCTGCGCAACTCGGTTTGCGAGCGCGGAGCCACCATGTTCAGGTCGTCCAGCATACGCGCTTCGGTGTCGAGTTCCTTGTACTGATCCTGCGCAAAATAATCGACATCAACGTTGTGTCCCAGCGAGTACTGGCCAGAGGTCGCAGGCTCAATCTGCGCCAGCATTTTGATCATGGTAGATTTGCCCGCGCCGTTCACGCCGACCAGAGCAATGCGTTCGCCGCGCTCGATGGTGAAGTTCACATTGCGCAGCACGTGCTTTTCGCCATAGCTCTTGCTCACGTCTTTGAACTCAGCCACGATGCGGCCACTGGGCTTGGGCTGGGGGAAGGTGAAGTGAATCGTCTTCTCCTCTTCCGGCACGGCAATGCGCTCTATCTTTTCCAGTTCTTTGATGCGGCTCTGCACCTGCTTGGCCTTGGTGGCCTGGTAGCGGAAGCGGCTGATGAATGCCTCCAACTGCTCAATGCGCTCACGCTGATTGCTGTAGGCCGCCAGCAGCGAATCGCGCCGCTGCTGCTTCTCGCGCAGATACTTGTCGTAATTGCCGCTGTAAAAATGCACGCCCTTGTTCCAAATCTCCACGATCTTCTTCACCGTTACGTCAAGGAAGTAGCGGTCGTGCGAGATGAGAACGTAGGCGTACGGGTAGTCCTTCAGGTAATCTTCCAGCCAGTTGCGCGTTTCCAGGTCGAGGTGGTTGGTGGGCTCGTCGAGCAGCAGCATGTTCGGCTTTTCCAGCAGCAGTTTGGCGAGGGAGATGCGCATCTGCCAGCCACCGCTGAACTCCTCGGTCTGCCGCAGCCAATCTTCTTTGCCGAACCCCAATCCGGTCAGCACCGTGCCGACCTGTGACTCCAGCGTGTAGCCGTCGCGATGCAGAAACTCGCTCTGCACGCGGTGAAAACGTTCGCTCACCTGGTCGTACTCGGCGCCCGCAGGATCGATCTCGCTCATGCGGCGGGTCAGGTCTTCGAGTTCGCGCTCCATGGCGTGCACGTCGTCAAAAACAGAGAGGCACTCGGCGAAAACCGTGCGTCCGCTCAGGTTCAACCCGTCCTGAGGCAGATAGCCCGCGCTCACGCCCTTGCCGCGTGTGATGTTGCCGTAATCGAGCGACTCGATTTCAGCCAGCACCTTGAGCAGGGTTGATTTCCCTGTCCCATTGGCGCCCACCAGCCCGACCCGGTCTTGCGGGGTGATGAGCCAGTTCAGGTTTTCGAAGAGTAATTTATGGCCGAATCGTTTTCCGGCATCCGTAAGCTGAATCATTCAGAAGTGAACCGCGCTGAGAGTTCTCTCCTCATTTTCTCACGGATGGAGCATTCCATTTGTTCTTCAACTGTCGCGTCAGTTGAAGATGCAGTTCGAGCGCGTTTTCCGTCTGCGCTTCGTCCTTGTGTCCCTCAGCGTCCAGAACCTCCGCGAGAGCTGAGTGATAGCCCACGGCATCGTATTGTGTGGCGATCGCCGTTCGTGCGTAGCTTTCGGCTTCCGCAAGGTTGTTGGCCTTCATATCCATGACGCTCAACTGATGCGCGGCAACGGCTCGTGCGTAGTTGGAAACCACGGTTCCTACTGGTTTACCGTTCACCGGTTCTGTCAGTTGCATCACCTTCAGATAGGAGAGCCGCGCTTCATCAAATCGTTTGGCGACATTTAGAATACGCGCTCGCTCGCCCCAAACCTTGGGAGAGGTTGGGTAGTATCGCAGGCCATTGTCAATTACGCTGAGAGCCTTGGTGTAATCTCCATCTTCGCTATACGCCCCAGCTACCTCAAAAATGGCCTTCGATTGCGAAGGAGAAATCTGAAGTGATCTGGTCCAGAGCGTCCTATCGCAATCCCAGTAGCCCATCTCATGCCAGGTCACTGCGGACAAGAAAGACACCACGCAAAGGCTCGCGATGAGAGGAGCCTTTGGGGACACTTCTCCGAGACACAGAATCGCCCACGCAACCAGCGCACAGAATGCATATGAGGAGAGGTAAAGGTAGCGGTCGTGTTCTGACACCATGGGAGCCAGAATCACCGCTGGGGCCAGCGTAACTACAAACCAGAACATCAGGAAAGCAGCGACCGGCGAGCGCCATCGATTCCACAGCCATACACCCGCCGCGAGCAGCATGACCAGGGCGATTCCAGGCAAAATGAATCCGGAGAGCGTCGGCTTCGTGAGAGTCTTTGACGTGTACTCCACGCTTAGTCCCCAAGGCGACGCAAGATGACTGAGATACCACCAGATCGCATGGGGAGCGGTCCACAAATTGTTAAGCGTGTACGTGGGATAGGAGTATTCCACGCGGGACGACGGAGGCTTGATCACTTCATGTCGAATTGCGAGATAGACAGCTGACATCACCGCGTACGGCAGCAGTGTCTTCACCAGGCGCACGATGCGTCCCTCGCGCGGCATTGTGATCCAGAGATAGACCGCGATCAGAGGGGGAATACATACCATCGTCTCTTTGATAAAGAGGGCACAGGTGTACAGGGCCACGGAGGCCGTAAGACTCCACGCTGATTGCTTTTCGCGCCAACGCGCAATCATGATCAGCGTCGCGAAAAAAAAGACGGCTCCCAGTCCGTCCACGACGCTGCTGCCAATCCAAGCGACGCTCTCCACCTTCGTCGGATGCAGCGCGAACAGCAGGGCAGTCAGCAGCGCCAACCGGTAATCGGCGAACAGATGACGTCCGAAGCGGTAGGCGAGGAAGAATACCGCCAGATGCAGGAAGATCGCCCCCAGATGAAGCCATCCGGGCGCGCCTCCGGTGATGGATGTGAGGAAGAATTGGTACACCTGCGCCAGAGGGCGGTAATACGCCGACTGCGCGGTTCCATCCAGTCCAAACAGGTCATGAGTAAAGTACATCGGTATGTCACTGAACTTAAGTGGGGGACCGACAATGTTGTCATCGTAGACAGGCGCGAACAAAATAACTCGCACATACAGGCCAAATAGCAATGACACCGAAAGCCGTATGAGCCAGTGCTCCGTGAATAGCGCTGTGGTGATTCGCTGCCAGCGCGAAGCTGGTGCGCCACGCTCGCCAACGCAGGGGGCTACGCGGGTTTCCGCCTGATCTTGTGATGATTGAATGGACATGATTCAGGGAGCAGTTTAGCGTAGCCAATCGAACTTTTCGAAGTAGATTCGCGGCGGGAGCCACTCCAAAGTCACTGCGAAGCTGTGCCGATTGGCGCAATCAGGATATAATGAACACAGTTTCCTGAGTTTTCGTTCCCCTCGCTTCGTAACGGAATCGTGCAACGGACTCGCGGCAGAGTTCCCTGCCACATTCGCGCGCCATAGGCGCAGCGTTCCCCGCAACCAGTACGCTCAAAAATAAGGACTAACGGTTTGACCACCCAGATTCGCAACATCGCCATCATCGCCCACGTAGATCACGGAAAGACCACGCTGGTTGACACCATGCTCCGCCAAAGCGGCGTTTTCCGCGCTAACCAGGAGTTGGTGGACCGCGTCATGGATTCCAACGACCTCGAACGCGAGCGTGGCATCACGATTCTCGCCAAGAACACGGCAGTTTTCTATCACGATGTGAAAATCAACATCGTGGACACGCCCGGCCACAGTGATTTCGGCGGAGAAGTCGAGCGCGCACTGAAGATGGTGGACGGCGTCATGTTGCTGGTGGATGCCAGCGAAGGCCCGCTGCCGCAGACACGCTACGTGCTTGCCAAGGCCCTCGAAGCCCGCCTGCAACCCATCGTGGTCATCAACAAGATTGACCGTCCCGATGCGCGAGTGCAGGAAGTTCTCAACGAAGTCTACGATCTGTTCATCGATCTCGATGCCGAAGAATCTCAGCTTGAGTTCCCCGTGCTCTACACCAACGGAAAACTTGGCACTGCCACCACTGACATGGAAGTGCCCGGAACGAATCTCCAGCCGCTCTTTGATGCGATCGTCAAGACCATTCCGCCCCCTGCTGGAGACGCAACTGCTCCACTGCAGATTCTTGTAGCCAATCTCGATTACAGCGACTACCTCGGACGCCTGGCCATTGCGAGGGTCTTCAACGGCACACTGCGCACCGGCGAAGAAGTGGGAATCGCCAAGCTGAGCGGTGAGATCGAAAAGATCAAGATCACCAAGCTCTTCAGCTTCAACGGCCTCAAGCGTACTGACATTACGGAGACTGAGCTCGGCGACATTGTGGCCGTCGCCGGAGTCACTGGCATCACGATCGGCGAGACCATTACCAGTTTCGAGACTCCTGATCCGCTGCCGCACATTCTGATCGACGAGCCTACCATCGCCATGCAGTTCATGGTGAACACATCGCCCTTCTGCGGACGCGAAGGCCAATACGTCACGTCGCGCAACCTTGGCGAACGTCTCGATAAGGAACTGCTCACCAACGTTTCCATTCGGGTTGAGCAGACTGCGCCAGATACCTTCACGGTCATGGGGCGCGGTGAATTGCAACTCGCCATCCTCATCGAAATGATGCGCCGCGAAGGATTCGAACTCGCCGTCGGCAAGCCGGAAATCGTGACTCGCACCATCAAGGGCAAGCTGATGGAACCGGTCGAGATGCTCACCGTGGACATCCCCGAGGAGTACATCGGCGTTGTCATTGAGAAGCTCGGCGCGCACAAGGCAGAAATGCGCAAGATGCACAACCACGGCTATGGCCGCGTGCGCATCGAGTTCCGCGTCCCCAGCCGTGGCCTCATCGGCCTGCGCAGTGAAATGCTGACCGAAACGCGCGGCACCATCGTGATGAACTCGCTCTTCGATGGACACACCGAGTGGCTGGGAACGATTCCCCATCGTGCCGCCGGCGTGCTCACTTCGGACCGCAACGGCTCCACTACCACTTACGCGCTGAACGGATTGCAGGATCGAGGAGAACTCTTCGTCGGCCCTGGCGTGGAAGTGTATGAGGGCATGATTGTCGGCCAGCACTCGCGTGACAACGATCTGGATGTCAATGCCGTGCGCGAAAAGAAGCTCACCAACATGCGCGCCTCGACATCCGACGAGGGCATCCGGTTGATTCCCTTCCGCACCCTTAACCTGGAACAGAGCCTGGAGTTCATCGCCGACGACGAACTTGTCGAGATCACCCCAAAGGCACTGCGTCTGCGCAAGAAGATCCTCCAGGCTGGCCGCCGCCCCCGCAAGGGAACGGAACCGGTCGCCTCGGAAGCCTAATCGCTTAAGAGACGAAAGCCTCTCCTTTGGGAGGGGCTTTTTGTTTTGTTTGACGAAAGATGAAATTTTCACTAATTTTCTTGCGTCCGGGAATTTGCGTCTAAGTATCTGGGCAGACGCAATCCTGCTCGGTTCTTCACCTTCATCTCGTGCATTGTAGGGGGCACATCGTGGAATCTATACGCCGCAAAGGTCTATGCGCCTTTGCTTTCGCTCTCTTCGCGCTGGTCTCCGTTGCAGGAGCCCACGCCCAGCAGCTCTCACCTCAACTCCAGAACGCCGTGGGGCACTGGCAGGTGATCAATGACGACGGAAAGCCGTGGGGTCATGTGGATACGTATCTGATCGACGGCAAGCTGTTCGGCAAGGTTACCCAGGTGCGCCCAGGCCGCAATCCAAAAGACCTTTGCGATAAGTGCGCTGGTCAACTCAAGAATCAGCCCATCGAAGGCATGGTCATCATGCGCAACTTCCATCCGGATGGCGATCAATGGGCCGGCGGATACGTAGTGGATCCGGAGAATGGCAAGGAATACAAGGGAAAGATCACGGCAGTTGGCGCTGACAAGCTCAACATGCGGGGATTCATCGGAATTTCGCTTCTCGGGCGAACTCAGACCTGGGTGCGTTTACCATGAGGGCATAAAGGCCATGCGGCGGACTTCGGTCCGCCGTGCTTCAGCAGTCTTCCGGGTTCTCCACGCCTCGAGCACGTTCGCAGGCGCAACGGCTGCGCCGCGTCTCAATCAGGATGCGCAGGATGTAGAGAACGACGAGGATATTGACTACCAGCACCACCACCTTCGTCCAGTGCGGGTGAGCAACCATCGCAAATAACTCAAAGGGAAGATAAACTGCGCCTGAGATGACGGCGAACCACTCGGCCCAGTGCCGCTGATTCCACAGCCCGTAGCCTTCCACAAATCGGCATAGTGAGTACACCAGCCCCACCGAGACCGCCGTCCAGATGCCACGCCCCGTGGTGCGGTCCGCCAGTTCGTAGAACCAGTCAGCAACTCGCGAATCTGGATTCACACGCAGCCACGTGGTCAGCTGATCCACCACTGAATCCAGGTCCTTGTGCAGCAGCGAGAGAAGCACAAAGCAGAGCGCCAGCACTGCCAGGCCCTTCAGCGCTTCCATGACTGCTACGGTGCGCAAGCCGTATTTGTGGCTGAGCTCCCCACGACGTATTTGCACAGAACTCTTCACTAAAGCCACGTGTCCAATTTACACGACCACGTCAACATCGGCACGCAAGAATCCACTCTGCCCAACTCTCTTTTTCCTGCCCGGCGCCCAGCTCAGCCTTAGCAACACCGCATCTGCAAAGCTCATCCCAGAGTTAGACGCACATTTTCCCACCATTGCCGGAGGATTCACCGCAAGCATGGCGACTGTTGAGCAACGCCCACTACCATCGTCCCCGGGCGTTGGCTCGGTTATAGAATGGCCTGAACGGATTTACCTCGCGCTGAACGCGCGCGGTGGACGAGTGTTGGCCATGCAGCTTCTCTTGTACTTTGCAGCGGCTCTCTCGCTGGCGGCCATTAAGCCCTTCTGGTTCGACGAACTGATCACCTTCAACATTGCGCGCCAGCAGAATCCGGGTTCCATCTGGCACCTGCTGATGCTCGGAGCAGACCCCAATCCGCCGCTCTCTCATTTTTTCACTGCGCTCTCCATGCGCCTCTTTGGAAGCTCGGAGATTGCCGTGCGCCTGCCCGTCATCATTGCCGGGGCGATTACCTGCTTCTGCATTTATGAGTTTCTTGTGCGTCGGCTCCCGCCGGTCTTCGCCGCTTCGGGAGTTTTCTTCTATCTCACAACACACGCCTTCGACTACGCTTACGAAGCTCGCTCGTACTCCTTCATGATCTGCTTTGCCGCCGTGGCCCTGGTGGCCTGGCGCGCAACGCACGAGTCGCGCAGAAAGGGCGCAGCTGTGCTGCTGGCCCTTGCACTCGCCGGTGGCATCTCTTCCAACTACTATGGCGCGCTGATTTTCTTTGCCATCACCGCGGGAGAACTGGTGACAACCATGCAGCGCCGCAGCATTGCCCTGCGAGTCTGGCTGGCGCTTGCCATTGGTGCTTCTCCGTTGATCGCCTACCTTCCGCTCGTTCATGCAGCCGTCGCTCGCTTCTCGCCATACGCGTGGAACAAGCCATATCCCCAATTCATGATGGACGCCTACGCACAGATGCTTGATTCCAGCTTCTGGCTGGCCCTTGCCGCCGTGTACTCCGTCGTCGTGATTCTGATCTACGAGCGTCTCATCCTCGGCATTCGCCGCACTCCCATCCTGCGGCTGCCGGAGTTCGTTGCCGTCGGCGTACTGGCCGGTCTTCCAGTGCTTGGATACTTGCTGTCGCTGACAGGCGGGGGAATGCTCAGTCCACGCTGCGTGATTCCCTTCTGTGTGGGCGTCGCCATCGCTACGGCTATCTCAGCCTTCAAGCTGCTCGGCCGCAGCGCTGTCGCCTCGCTGCTCTTTCTGCTCGGTACCTTCTGCTGGTTCGGATATCACGCCGGAGACATTGCAGGCGATTACAGCAATCAGCGCCAAGCCCTGGACCGCGTCATCGCAATGCTGCCAGCTAAAGGAACCATCGTTGTTCCTGACTCGCTGCTGGCCACCACTCTGAATTACTACGCCCCGCCTGCATTGGCCCGGCGCGTCGTTTTTGCCATGGACCTGACGGCCATCCGCAAATACAAGCGCGAAGACTCGCCCGAACAGAATCTTGCCGCCGCACCACAGATCTATTCAGTGCCCATCGTTCCGCTTGATTCCTTTCAGCAATCTCACCCGGTCTACTACGTGCTCGGGCCGGATGACAATTGGCTACTTCAAAAGCTTCGCGATGACGAGATCGCCACGCGGCGCGTTCCACTCAATTTTCGCTCTCGCGACCTCCTCGGATTCACGCCCCTGGCGCATCAAGAAGTTTCACTCTTCCGGGTTGACGATTGGCCCGGCAATTTCACTCCTTAAGGGCGAACCTCTATGAAGAAATACGCAATTATCATCGGCGCAGGGCCTGCGGGACTCACGACCGCGTACGAGTTGCTTACGCGCTCTGATATTGTGCCCATCGTGCTCGAGAAGAGCACCTACATGGGCGGCATCTCACGCACCGTGGAGTACAAGGGGAACCGCATCGACATTGGCGGCCACCGCTTCTTCTCCAAGAGCGACCGCGTGATGAACTGGTGGCTCGAACACATGCCACTCGAGGACGCGAGCCACAAGGCCGGGCAGTCCATCCACTACCACAACCAGCAACGGTCACTGCCGGTTGACGCCGCACGCTCCGGCGGCGAAGAGACCATGCTCATTCGCGAGCGCCGTTCCCGCATCTACTTTCTGCGTAAGTTTTTCGAGTACCCCATCCAACTCAGCGCGCAGACGCTGCGGAATCTGGGGATCGTACGGGTCATCCGTATCGGCTTCAGCTATGTCTGGAATGCGCTTTTTCCGCCGCGCCGCATTGAAAACCTGGAGCAGTTCTTCATCAGCCGCTTCGGCGGAGAGCTCTACCGAACCTTCTTCCGTTCTTATACCGAAAAGGTCTGGGGCGTGCCCTGTGATCAGATCAGCGCCGAGTGGGGCGCCCAGCGCATCAAGGGACTTTCCATCACGCGCACCATCGCGCACTACTTTCGCAAGCTCTTCCAGAAGAAGCAGGACTTGCGCCAGAAGGAAGTGGAGACCTCGCTGATCGAACAGTTCATGTATCCGCGCCTCGGTCCCGGCCAGCTTTGGGAGATCGTCGCCCGCAAGGTAAAACAGTTGGGAGGCATCATCCACACCGGCTTTGACGTGGATGCCATCAACGTGCAGGGCAATAGGGTGGTCAGTCTCTGCGGAAACAACGCCGAAGGCGGCTACCTCAGGTTCGAAGGCGACTACTTCTTCTCCACCATGCCGATCCAAGAGCTGGTGCAATCGCTCAGCGTGGCACCGCCAGACGACGTCCGCGAGATCAGCGATGGTCTGCAGTACCGCGACTTTGTCACCGTCGGCCTGCTTGTCAACAAGCTCGCGGTAAAGGACCCCAAGAGTCCCAACACGCTAATCAAAGACAACTGGATTTACATTCAGGAGCCCGAGGTTCGCGCCGGACGTCTCCAGATCTTCAACAACTGGAGCCCCTACCTGGTGCGCGACCCCAGCACGGTCTGGATCGGCGTGGAGTACTTCTGCTATCAGACCGACGACCTGTGGACCATGCCGGAGTCCGAGATGGCCGCGCTCGCCAGCCGCGAGCTGGCCGCCATCGGAATTATCGATCCGTCTGACGTGCTGGATTCCACCGTGCTCCGCATGCCCAAAACCTACCCCGCGTATTTCGGCACCTATGACCGCTTCGACGAACTGCGCGACTACCTCTTGCGCTACGAGAACCTCTTCATGGTGGGTCGAAACGGCATGCACAAGTACAACAACCAGGACCACTCCATGCTGACCGCCATGACCGCCGTAGATAACATCCTCACCGGGCGCATCGACCAGTCGAACATCTGGGCGGTCAACACCGAAATGGATTACCACGAGGAAAAAGGTGCGGAGCCATCCACCGCTGCTCCGCCCCCTGAGCCAGAGCAGAAAATCGTCGCATAGTGAGGGTTCCCACCCTTTGGCCCTTCGCCGGTCAAAGTGTGGAAGCAAGCCCCGTCGCCACACTTCATCGTCCTGAAGGGCTTTCCCATCGGAATACGTTAAGATAACTATATGAAGGTCTTCACCAAATTCCTGCTTTCGGCGGTCGCCCCGGAACACTTCCCTGCAGCCGAGTTGCCGGAGGTCGCCTTTGTGGGCCGGTCGAACGTTGGCAAGTCGAGCCTCATTAATTCGTTGGTGAGCGCCAAAGTGGCCAAGACCAGCAATACGCCCGGCCGTACCCAAGCCATCAATTTTTTTGAGATCCGCTGGCCTGGCCGTCCGCGTCCCGAGCTTGTCTTCGCCGATCTACCTGGCTACGGCTACGCCCGGGTACCGCGAGAGATTTCTCGCACCTGGCCGGAATTCATCGAGCCCTATCTCGCCGAGCGTGCTACTTTGGCGCTCTGCCTGTGCCTGGTGGACGCCAATATTCCACCCCAACCATCAGACACGCACATGATCGACTACCTGCGCCAGACCAACCGCCCACTACTTGTGGTGGCCACCAAGGCGGACCGCGTTGGCACCCGCATACAAGCTTCGTTGAATGCACTCAAGAAAGCTCATGGCGTAGACTTCGTGCTACCCTACTCAGCCAAGAGCGGCCTTGGGCAGGACGAGCTTTGGAAGCGCCTGCGCACGGCAGGAGAATCTGCTCACCTGACAGGTGCGGGAGAGGGCGCCTGATTTCTCCAAATGCCAGGAGATTTACTGTGAATCAATATTGGCGGCCTTAAATTTCCATAAGTAGCTGAAATTGAGTCGCTTATTGCGTACGCTGAATAACCTGCCAGCAGCGTTTCCTATGCGCTTTTGGCTGATTTTCCAGCAAAACCGTGGTATGATGAATTGAATTGATCTGGTTGCTCGTCGGACTTGTTAGACCGGGTGGGTCTAGCGGAATTCTTACGATGCACGGACAGACTCAGCCGGTGGTAAAGCCTCAACAGTGGAATGCGAAGTAAGGCGGATCGGTTCCTGCACGCGTTGTTATTTGTACTTCCTAAAGGGTCTTCCACTCGGATGTTCAATTTTCTCGCAGAGGTAAGGATAACTCCATGGCCAAAAGACGCGGTAATCCCAACTGGGGAAAGCCGGAACCTATCGGTCCGGTAACCCCGACAATCACTGAATTCGAACAGGTCGTCAGAGAATTCAAACTGACTCCTGACCAGTATCTTCGTTCGACCCGCCTGCGTGAGTGGGCTCGCCGGAACAAAAACTCAAAATATATTCCCGAGCCGCTTCTGGAAGCGTGGGGTTTTGAGATCGAGTCGACGCTTTAGTCGCTCAGAGTTTCGTTTCACGGGGCCGCCTTTCAGGCGGCCTTTCTCTTTTCCCCCGCGAGCATTCTTTCCCTTTTCCCTTTGTTTCCGCCACTCCCGATTGACGCGCATATACCCGGAATGCGATATTCAATTGTTACAGTCAGATCAATAGAAGGCTACACACCTTGGGCGGTTCCCGACCTGACCTGCCAGCCCAACTGGAGATTCGTCCGCCGCTATGTCTCGCTTCATTCCGCGCGAAACCAAGTTCTTCGACCTCTTTGCAGATATGGCGAATAACCTTACGACCGGAGCCCGCCAGCTGCGTGATCTTTTGCAGGACTACACCGATGTTTCTGCCGGTGTACAGCGAATCAAGGGTACGGAACACAAGGGCGACGATATTGCCCATGCCCTCTTCGTCAAGCTGAACTCTTCGTTCATCACTCCCTTTGACCGCGAAGACATTCACACCTTGGCCAGTTCGCTGGACGATGTGCTCGACTACATCAATGCCGCCGCCGACCGATTGACAACGTACAAAATCACCAATCCGCCAGCCGCCGCCGTGGAACTGGCGACCATCATTCTCCGCCAGGCTGAAGAACTGGCCAAGGCCGTTGCGCTTCTGGAAAAGGGCGATGCCCTTATCGAGTACTGCGTCGAGGTGAACCGCCTGGAAAATGAAGCAGACGGCGTCAGCCGTCACGCCATTGGCCTCCTCTTCGAAACCGAAACGAATCCGATTCAGCTGATTAAACACAAGGAACTGCTGGAAGTCCTCGAAATGGCTACTGACAAAGCCGAGGACGCAGCCAACGTGCTGGAAACCGTGGTACTCAAGAGCGCCTGAGTTCGGCCCACATTGCGGACGAGCAGCGCCTTCGCCAGGCCGGATCGCGGAAGGTGTGTCCGCCACGGCTGTCGGGACGTTTACCCGGCAGTGATAACCACGGACTATCGAGCCTGAATTGCGCTAGAGGTACGTCTTGAACACTGGAATGCTCCTGGTCATCCTCACCTGTGTGGTGGCGCTGGCCTTCGATTTCATCAATGGCTTTCACGATGCCGCCAACAGCATCGCCACTGTTGTTTCAACCCGCGTTTTATCTCCCAAGCTGGCCGTCATCTGGGCCGCATTCTTCAACTTTGTCGCCGCCTTCCTGCTGGGGACTGCTGTTGCCAAGACCATCGGCAAGGGCATGGTCGACCTCAGCATTGTTACTCAGTACGTGGTACTGGCTGGACTGCTGGGCGCCATCGTCTGGGATCTCATCACTTGGATGCTTGGACTGCCGACCTCATCCTCGCACGCCCTGATCGGCGGCTATGCTGGAGCAGCTATCGCCCGTGCTGCCATCCTCCACGGCTGGCGCAGTTCCCTCAGCGTTATTATTCCCGGTGGCTGGACCAAGACGATTTTGTTCATCTTCATTGCGCCGGTAATGGGCTTCGTCCTTGGCTTCACGTTTATGGTCGCCATCTACTGGATATTCCGCAACAACTCGCCCAGGCAGGTGGATACGTGGTTCCGCAAGCTTCAGTTGCTCTCCGCTGCCGCCTATTCCCTTGGACACGGCGGCAACGATGCTCAGAAGACCATGGGCATCATCGCCGGAGCGCTCTACACCGGGCACATCATTTCCGAATACGACATCAAGCACGATTGGGGTACCTATCACTGGCCCATCATTCTCTGCGCCCATGCTGCCATCGCTGCCGGAACCTACTTCGGCGGATGGAAAATCGTCCACACCATGGGCAGCAAAATAACCAAGCTCAGGCCGGTTGGAGGCTTTGCAGCCGAGGCGGCTGGCGCCATCACTCTTTTCGGTACCGCTCTAGCAGGCATTCCGGTTTCTACCACGCACACCATTACCGGAGCTATTGTTGGCGTAGGGACTACCAACCGCCTCTCTGCCGTGCGTTGGGGCGTAGCGACCCGCATTGTGTGGGCTTGGGTTCTCACTATTCCTGCCTCGGCTGCCGTAGCCGCGGGACTTTTCCTTATCATGCACTACATCAATCCTGCCGCTTAGAACATTTCCAGCAGTACATTGGGGAGCCCGTGGGCTCCCCAATCTTGTTGCCTGTTGCGCTTTCTACCAGACCCTGCACGCCGACGCTTTCACCATCGGTTGACCCTGCTTGCAGCCAAAGGCCTTAGCAAAATCCGGCAGATTGCTAAGCGGGAGGTTTACCCGGTAGTGCGCAAGCGAGTGCGGGTTGGTGGTGATCTGCATACGCTCCATGTCAGGACGCGCACTCTGGCACCAGCCAAACGCGAAGTTTGCATAGAAGGTCTGACGCGCCGTGAGGCCGTTCTCCTCCGGCTCGTCCAGCGACTTGCCGCGAGCTTTGTACGCGTTCTCCAGGGCCATCAGCGCAAGGTGAATGCCGCCGTTATCGGCCGTATCCTCGCCCTGCGTAAGCTTACCGTTGGTTTTCACGCCTGCGCCCAGTTCCGGAACGTCATGCGTGTACTCGGCCGCGATGCAATTACCGCGTTCGTCGTAGGCCTTGGCGTCAGACTCGGTCCACCAGTCACGCAGATTGCCCTTGGCGTCAAACTTGCGCCCCTGATCGTCAAAGCCATGGGTGATCTCATGACCAATCACCATTCCGATGCCACCGTAGTTGGCTGCTTCACTCTGACTGACGTTGAAGAACGGAAGCTGCAAGATGCCCGCCGGGAAGTTGATGGTGTTGTTCTGCGGATCGTTGTACGCGTTGATCGTCGGTGGAGTCATCGTCCACTCCATCTTGTCCACCGGCTTGTTGATCTTCTTGAGCTGTCGCTGAACTTCAAACGCGTTGGCGGACTCCACGTTAGCGAGCAGGTTATCTGGCACAATCTTGACCGAGGAGTAGTCGCGCCACTTGTCCGGATAGCCGATCTTCTGGATCATCGCGTCCAGCTTTTCGACCGCCTGCTTCTTGGTCACGTCCTTCATCCAGTCCACGTCGCCGATATCCTGTTTCAGCGCCGTGCGGATGCCGTTCATCAGTTCCACTGCTTTGGCCTTGCTTTCTGGCGGGAAGGCGATCTTCACATACTCCTGGCCCAGTGCCTCACCGAGCCGGGCATCGGCCGAATTTACGCAGCGGCGCCACTGCGGCAGCATTTGCGGAGTGCCACTCAGGGTGGTGCCGAAGAATTCAAAGTTTGCCTGCTCCAACTCCGGAGTAGTCTTGTTGGCCGCCGACATGATGGTCCACCAGCGCAGGTAGCTCTTCAGTTCATCCAGTGACCGCGTCTTGATCTGCTGGTCGAGCGCGGGGAAGAACTCCAGCGTGGAGACAATGTAGAAGGGTGGCACCGGAGCATGTGACAGTTTCAGATACTCGTCAACGTCGAAGTCCGGGAGCGCTGCTTTGATCTGCTCCAGCGACTGCTTGTGATAGATCTTTACCGGATCGCGGCGGTCCACGGCGGGCATCTGTGCCTTGGCCAGCGCCTCTTCGATGCCGTATACAGCCTTGGCCTCACGAGCGGCCTGCACGGGCGTGTCTCCCGCCAGAGTGAACATCCGGACCAGGTGCTTCTGAAATGCCTCGCGAATCTTCTTCGAGTTCTCGTCGTCGTTCAGGTAGTACTCGCGTGAGGGTAGGGACAATCCGCCCTGATCGAAACCCGCCACTACCAATGAGGAGTCCAGCAGGTCCTGCGACGGCCCGAATCCGAAGAATGCCGACCCCGTCTGATTGTCTTCTCCTTCCCAGGCCGGAATCAGCGTGCCATGCAAGCGTGCCAGCAGCTTCGGAAGCTCTTGCTTGCTCTTCAACCGGTCGACCGGCTTCAGCGCCTGGGCCAGCCACTCCTTGCCCTTGGCCGAACGCTCATCCAAATTCATGCATGCTTTCCAGTAATCGCCAACCAGTTGCTCGGTCCCTTTGCGAGCTGGATTCCCGGCGGCCTTCTCCATGGCCTCACGCAGAATTGTCTGGTTCCAGAGGTAGAGAGGAGTCCAGGTGCCAACCTCCGGCAGATCGCTCGGGATCGGATGCGTCGCCTTCCACTTTGAGCAACTGTACTCATAAAAATCAACGCAGGGGTCCTTCGACTTGTCCAGCATGGACGCATCAAAGCGGTCGAGTTTGGGTGCACTCTGTGCGGACGACTGCGGCGCAGACGTCTGCGCAAGACAGGCGCTGGCGGCCAACAACAGCAGCCACCCCATCCGGTAAAGTTTGTTCTGCATGGACGCTCCAGATCGTGTTGCGAAAGTTAAGGTTTGCAGCCAGCCGATTCTACTCCTCGGCGGCAGCTTGCTTCATCTTCATGATACGAGTCCCATCCAGGCAAGGTTCCCCGAAGACGCGCTGTTTTCGCGCATCCTTGCAGGCCCTGCCACGGTCTAATCCAGCAGGAGAAAGAATATGCCGAGAGTCATTCGTTTTCATCAGCTAGGTGGTCCAGAGGTCCTGAAGATCGAAGAACAGCCCCAGAAAGAGCCGGGACGCGGAGAGGTTCGTTTGCGGGTGCAGGCCGCGGGACTCAATCGCGCCGAGTCGCTCTTCATCCGTGGACATTACTTGGAACAGCCAAAGCTTCCCTCTGGGGTTGGTTATGAGGCAGCGGGAGTGGTCGAGGCGGTCGGCCCGGATGTAGACCGCGCATGGGTGGGCAAGAGCGTTGCCACCATTCCGTCTTTTTCCATGAACCAGTATTCGATGATTGGCGAACAGGTCATTGCACCAGCTTGGTCCCTTGCTGAGTACCCGGCAAAGCTCTCCCCGGTAGAAGGCGCAGCCGTCTGGATGCAGTACATGACGGCCTACGGCGGGCTGATTGGGATTGCACATCTTGCAAAAGGCGACTTCGTGATCATCCCGGCAGCCTCCAGCAGCGTAGGGTTGGCCGCCATCCAGATTGCCAAAGCCGAAGGCGCAATCTCCATTGCCACCACACGCAGAAGCAACAAGAAAGCTGAACTTCTCTCACTTGGAGCGGACCACGTCATCGCTACCGAGGAAGAAGACTTTGTGGCGCGCGTCAAGCAGATCACCGGAGGGAAGGGCGCACGCGTCATCTTCGACCCCGTCTCTGGCCCATTTCTCGAGAAGCTGGCTGAAGCCGCGTCGCTCGGGGCTATCATCATCGAATATGGCCTGCTCTCCATGACGCCTGCGCCATACCCGCTGGGAGCGGCCCTGTCCAAAGGACTGTGCATCCGTGGCTACACGCTGATGGAAGTCACACAGAAACCAGAGCGGCAGGAGGCTGCAAGAAAATACGTCTTCGACCATCTAGCAGACGGAAGCTTCCAGCCCAAGATCGCCAAGATGTTCCCCTTCGCACAAACTGTAGAGGCATTCCAGTTTCTAGAGTCGAACGCGCAGGTAGGCAAAGTTGTGATCTCCATTCCGTAGCTCGCGCGCTTCGGATTCTGGCCGTGTCACGGCAAATGCTAGAATCCGGAGTGTATGAGCCCCCACTCGCCATTCTGTGAAGTCCCCGCCGCGCTGGAAGAAATGCGCGCCGGACGCATGGTCATCATTGTGGATGATGAGGACCGCGAAAACGAAGGCGACCTCACCATGGCCGCCGAAAAGATCACGCCTGAGGCGATCAACTTTATGGCCCGCTTCGGCCGCGGCCTCATCTGCCTCTCGCTGACCGAAGAGCGATGCGATTTTCTGCGCCTCTCGCCCATGACCTCCGCCAACGAGTCAGCCTTCCACACGGCCTTCACCGAATCCGTCGAGGCCCGCGAGGGAGTCACCACCGGAATCAGTGCCGCTGATCGCGCCCGCACCATTCAGGTCGCAGTCGATCCCGCATCCCGCGCCTCCGATCTCGTGCGCCCCGGCCACATCTTCCCTCTCCGCGCCCGCAAAGGCGGAGTCCTCGTGCGCGCCGGACAGACCGAAGCTTCAGTCGATCTCGCCCGCATGGCCGGACTCGATCCCTCCGGCGTGATCTGCGAAATCATGAGCGACGACGGCACCATGGCGCGCGTCCCTGAACTTGCCGAATTCTGCCGCCAGCACAACCTCAAGATGATCACCACCGCCGAGATCATCCGCTATCGCATGGCTAACGAGCGCCTTGTCGAGCGCCAGGGTGAGGCCGTGGTAGCCACCCGCTACGGCGACTTCCGCATGATTGCCTACCGCTCCGCCCTCGACGGCCAGTCGCACGTCGCGCTGGTGCGCGGCGATCTCGACGCAGCCGCCGAACACGATGAGCCCGTGCTCGTCCGCATGCATACTCACTGCCTGCTGGGAGACGTCTTTGGGGCCACAGGATGCGAGTGCGGTGCCGTGCTCGATCGCTCGCTACGCCGCATTGCAGAAGAGGGCCGCGGAGCCGTCATCTACCTCCACCAAACCTCGCTCGGCTTCACCATCGAACCACTGGCCGGAAAACCTACCCTGCAGTTCCACAACGACCGCGCCCTGCCCACCCTGCCCGAGAACCAGCGCACCCGACAACGCGACATCGGCATTGGCGCACAAATCCTCACTGACCTCAAACTGCGACGCATCCGCCTGCTCACCAACCACCCCCGCCGCGTCGCCGCCCTCGAAGGCTACGACCTCGAAATCACTGAGCACGTGCCGGTGCGGTAGCGTTTGCAACGAGCCGTCTCGATCTAACCGGGTGGCCCATTCAAGCCCGCCGTTGGCTTGAGTGGGGCAGTTGACTTCGCCGGGTGCCCCATTTCTGCCTTCCGTAGGCAGAAGTGGGTCTGTTGACATTGTTCTTCCCCGCCCTCAGTACCCTCTCTTCTTGTCCACCAGATTGCGCAGCTCTTCTCCCGCCAGCAACCGCCTCAGATTGTCGCTGAAGATCGCGTAGTGCTCTTCCCACATCTCCTGATGGAATCCCGCTTCGTGCGGCGTGATGATTACGTTCTCCGCCTTCCACAGCGGAGAGCTCTCCAACAGCGGCTCGTGTTCGAAAACGTCCAGCGCCGCTCCTCCCGGCCTTCCACGTCGTAAGGCTTCCACCAGCGCGGATTCATCCACCAGCGCTCCGCGACCCACATTGATCAGCCAACTCTCTTCTTTCATCAGCGACAGCCGCGCTGCGTTCATCATCCGCCGAGTCTCTGGAGTCGTCGGCACGGCCAGCACCACGAAGTCCGCTTCGGCCAGAACCTCATCGACCTGCGCAAAGCTACACATCTGCTCTACGCCTTGCTCCGGCTTCGCGGCATCCTGTCGAATGCCCGTCACGTGCATTCCCAGCGCGCTGCAATGCTCTGCCACTCGCCGCCCAATCTGTCCCATGCCAACCACCAGCACGTGCGCTCCGCGAACCTGCCTCGGACGCGGACGTGCGTTCCACAGATCGTCCATACTCCAGCGCGACGCACTCTGCAGATCACGCGCGCAATCCAGCCGCCGCGCCGCCGATAGCAGCAAGGCCATCACGTGCTCGGCCACCGAATTGCCGTGCACCTCGGCGGCATTCGTCACGGGAATTGCGCTATCCACCACGCCCGCGCACAGCACACCATTCGCGCCGCTCGCAGGGCAATGAATCCAGCGCAGCTTCGCGGCCTTCTCCCACTGCGCCTCGCGCAAGCTCCAACTCACCAGCACGTCGGTGTTTGCGATTTCAGCGTCCACACCCGCATACGATCCAAGCCGCACCACCTCTGCGTCGAACTCGCGCGCGGCACGGTCGGCGAACCACCGCGGCAAGCTAGAGAACGCAAACTCACGATTCACACAAAACAAAATCTTCACAGTTCCCGCCTCCAACTCTCATGAAGACAAATGGCCACGGCATCCACACCGTGGCCAACTCATTTCCGGATGCCGATTGTTCTACTGCTTCTTCACCCTCAGGTCGTGCCCCGTCATCTCCACGGGCTGCTGCACGCCAAGAATCCCAAGCACGGTCGGCGAAATATCCTGCAACGCGCCATCGGGACGCAGCGCGAACTGGCTCGCCGCCTCGCCCACATAAATGAACGGAACCGGATTCGTGGTGTGCGCCGTGAACGGACCGCCCGTCGCCGGATCGATCATCTCCTCGGCGTTGCCATGATCGGCCGTCACCAGCATCACTCCGCCGCAACGCTTCACCGCCGCGTAGATCTCGCCCAGGCACGCGTCCACCGTCTCCACGGCTTTCACTGTTGGCGCAATCATGCCGGAGTGTCCCACCATGTCGGCGTTGGCAAAGTTCACCACCATCACGTCGAAGGTGTTGTCCTCAATGTGCTTCACCACAGCCTCAGCAACGCCCGCCGCGCTCATCTCCGGCTTCAGGTCGTACGTGGCCACCTTCGGAGACTGCACCAGCACGCGGTCTTCGCCGGGAAACGGTTTTTCCACGCCGCCGTTGAAGAAGAACGTGACGTGCGCGTATTTCTCCGTCTCCGCCACGCGAAGGTTGCGCATGTTCTGCGCGGCCATCACGTTGGCCAGAATGTTATGCAGCCGCTCCGGTGGAATCACGGTTGGCAGTTTGAAGCGCTGATCGTACTCAGTCATGCAGAGGTAGTGCAGGTTCTTCGGCAGCTCGCGCGCAGGAATCTCGGCCTCGAGCTTGTCCGCGTCCGGCAGGTCCCGCCCGGCCTGCGCCGTGATGCCGCTCTCGCGCGTAAGCACCTGCGTGATCTGCCGTGCGCGGTCAGCGCGGAAGTTGAAGTTGATGATCACGTCTTCATCGCGAATCGAGCCTACCGGCTCATTCTTATCGTCCACGCACACAAACGGAATCACGAACTCGTCGTTCACTCCGCGGTTGTAGCTTTCCTTCAGTGTGCACACCGCGTCGGTCGTTGCGCCGCCCTCGGCCTTGCCGTGCACCATTGCATCAAACGCCTTGCGCTCGCGCTCCCATTTCTTATCGCGATCCATCGCATAATAGCGGCCGCTGACGGTGGCCACTTTGCCAATGCCATACTCGCGCATTTTCTGCTGCAGCTTTTCAAGATAGCCAGCGCCGGAATCCGGCGGCGTGTCGCGTCCGTCGAGGAAGGCGTGCACAAACGCGCGCTCCACCCCATTCTGCTTCGCCATCCGCAGCAGCGCGTAAAGATGGTTCTCATGTGAGTGCACGCCACCATCGCTCAGCAGTCCGATGAAGTGCAGCCGCCGCCCATTGACCTGCGCCTGCTTCATCGCCTCCAGCAGCAGGGGATGCTTGAACAACTCGCCATTCTCAATCATCAGGTCCAGCCGCGTGATGTCCATGTAAACCACGCGCCCCGCTCCAATGTTGAGATGCCCTACCTCGCTGTTGCCCATCTGCCCCGTTGGCAGCCCTACGTAGCGCCCGCTGGTGTGCACCAGCGTGTTGGGAAACTCGCGCAACAACTTGTCATAGGTCGGCTTGCGCGCCAGTGAAATTGCGTTCGACTTCGAAGGCGGAGCGTAGCCCCACCCATCCAGAATGATAAGCACCAGCGGTTTCGGTCGAGCCATGGTCTTCAAACACTCCCGGGGAAATTGCGCGTTACGCTACTTGGACTTCTGATCCGTGGACGAGGAACCGTTCGGCGTAGCCTTCGGCTTATCCGCCGAGGCCGGCTTCTGCTTGTCCATCTCCTGCTGGAAGGCTTCGAGCTTGCGCATGATCTCGTCGCTGTAAGCCGTGAGCTTCTGCTGCACGCGTTCCTTGCTACTATCGTTCGCCTCGCGGACAATCACTGGAATCTTCTCCACCAGTCGCTTGCCAGCGTCGGAGCTATAGAAGTCGATGCCGGCCTGCACGTCCGCGGCGCTGAGATTCTTCTGATACACGGAGATAATCGTCTCGGAAATCTCCTCGAAGCCGAATAGCGGAGTCGTATCGAAAACCGCGTCCAACCTTTTCAGCGACGCTTCATCCGCATCGGGATGGTTCTTCTTATACGCAGCGTGTGCCGAAGCTTTTACGCGGGCCTGAGCCGTCTTCAGCGAGTTCTCCACACCCTGGCGAATGCCCATAGCTGTCAGCAGTGACAACACCTGTGCCCGCGACGGAGGCGTTGGGTCCAAGGCAATTCCCTGCGCCAGTCCAACTCCAAACAAGCATGTTACGAGCAGCACAAGCGCTACCGAGCGGCGAACCATTTGGTCTTCTCCTGAAAACAAAAATCCCTCTCACGCAAGAAGTGGAGAGTAGTTGAGCATGGGAAACACCGGACTCCACGCCATCTCGCGTGGAGTCCGGACTGCTGAAAGTTATTCCTTATTCCTGGTCGCCTGCGGTTTCCAGCAGCTCGCCGTTGTAGTTCAGCGCGCCCAAACCCAGGAAGTTCGCGCCCGAGCCAAGCTCTTCTTCGATGCGCAGCAGCTGGTTGTACTTGGCAATGCGATCAGTACGGCTGGCCGAGCCCGTCTTGATCTGGCCGGTTCCGGTAGCAACCGCCAAGTCGGCGATGAATGTGTCTTCACTCTCACCCGAGCGGTGTGACATCACCGCCGTATAACCGTTGCGCCGCGCCATCTCGATGGCTTCCAAGGTCTCCGTGATGGTGCCAATCTGGTTCAGCTTGATCAGAATCGAGTTCGCCACGCCCGTATCAATGCCGCGCGCCAGCAGCGCAGAATTGGTCACGAAAATGTCATCGCCCACCAGCTGAATCTTGTTGCCAAGCTCGTCAGTCAAGATCTTCCAGCCGTCCCAGTCGTTCTCCGCCAAGCCGTCTTCCAGCGAAACGATGGGATACTGACGCGCCCAGTTGGCGTAGAACTTCACCATCTCTTCGGAGGTCTTCACCGACTTGTCACTCTTCTTGAAAACGTATTTTCCGTTCTCATAGAATTCGCTCGATGCCGGGTCAAGCGCAATCGCAATGTCGTTCCCTGGCTTGTAACCGGCCAGGGTGATCGCTTCCAGAATCACTTCAATGGCTTCATCGTTCGACTTCAGCGAAGGTGCGAATCCGCCTTCATCGCCCACCGCCGTGTTGTAGCCTCTCTTCTTCAGCACGCTTTTCAGTGCGTGGAAGGTCTCAGCTCCCCAGCGCAGCGCTTCAGAGAACGATGGCGCGCCCACCGGCATGGCCATGAATTCCTGGAAGTCCACATTCGAATCCGCGTGCGCTCCGCCGTTGATGATGTTCATCATCGGCACCGGAAGAATCGTCGCGTTCACGCCGCCAAGGTAGCGATACAGCGGCACGTCATAATGCTCGGCCACGGCGCGCGCGGCAGCCATGCTCACGGCCAGAATCGCGTTTGCCCCCAGCTTTCCTTTGTTCTCGGTGCCGTCCAGCTCAATCATCTCGGCATCCAGCTCACTCTGCCGGGATGCGTCCAGCCCTTCCACGTGCGGCCCAATCATGTTGTTCACGTTCTCTACCGCCTTCAGAACGCCCTTGCCCTGGTAGCGCGACTTGTCGCCGTCACGCAGTTCCACCGCTTCATGTTCGCCCGTTGAAGCGCCGCTCGGAACAATCGCGCGCCCCTTGGCGCCGCTGGCCAGCGTAACTTCCGCTTCCACCGTAGGATTACCACGTGAATCAAGAACTTCCCGCGCATGTACCAGATCGATCTCGGTCATAGATTCCTCGTTTTCGTTGTGTGGGGACAAAAATGCTTGGTTGCGTATGTTTCTGTTTCAGAATTCTTGGAAGATGAATCAGAGGCTAAATAAGATTGCGTGCCGCACGCAGTTTGTCGTGGCGGCAGACTCGAATCGGCGAGATGGATGAGGTTCGCCAAACCAAGAGAATTATATGCTAGTCAGCACGCTCCCGCGCCGCCGCCCTCCACTCATCGCCAGCCCTCGCCATTGTGAGCTGTTTGCGCGGCCTTAACTGGATTGGTTCAGTCGCGTTGCGCTCCCCCCGGCCCTGCTCTACGCTCGTCGCGTGGGACGAACTATCGTTGCCCAGGAGTTGCCATATGAACAGCATCCCCCGACTGCTTTGCCTGGCCTTGCTCACCGGCGTGGCTTATGCCCAAACTCCCGCACCTGACTTTGTGACTTCTGATCCCTCGCTTGCCGGGGAGCGCCCGTCTCAAGTGCAACCAACCAAGCCCAGTCCAGCGGTCCACGGAATGCCTTCCGTTGCCAATGTCGCTCCGGCAGATCTGCAGATTCGCACGCCAGCCGGGGCGTCTGTTCTGCCCACGGCCACCGTACTCCGCATCAAGCTCAATCGACCGGTCTCCACGGCCAGCGCACGTCCCGGACAAGAACTTGAGGGCACCCTTACCCGGCCTGTTGAAGTTGACGGCCGCGTCGTGATTCCCTCTGGCTCTCGCGTGAACTGCCGGATTGAGAGCGCCCACGGGCCACGCCGTTTCGCCGGTAAGCCCTCGCTGGCCATCAAAGCTCGTAGCGTTCGCCTGCCCAATGGCGATGAACTCTACTTCTCCGCAACCCTCGTCGATACATCGAACCCGCATCATCTCGACGTGGACTCCGAGGGACGCGTGCGCGGCGTTACGCCGAACCCCATGGACAAGATTGAACTCGGAGCACTCTCCGGTGTGGGAGCCATCACCGGAGCCGTCATCGCCGGACCTGAAGGCCTCCTGATTGGCACTGCCAGCGGCGCACTGGTCGCCGCCGGACACATCGTAGTCAAGCATCGCGACCTCACCCTGCCCACCGGAACAGAACTGATTCTCGAGCTCGACGCGCCTGCCTCGTTTGCACCACAGCAATTCGGCGGCGTGCAGTAACTCTCAACCGCGTACGCACAAAAAAGGTCTGGTGCTTTCGCGCCAGACCTTTTCTTTTCTCAGCTTCTGGAACTCTGCAAGAAGCTTTTCTACACCTCAGAAGCGAATCGTGGGGCCAGCCGTGACCCGCAGGTTGTGATTGGTGCCATGGTCGAAGTACATCTCATCGCCCGCTTCAAAGCGCATTCCAAACCAGCCTGCGAAAAACTCAATGCCACCGCCCGGATAGAACACAGCATCCGTGTTGCCGTTCGGAATATTACTCACCTGTCCGCCGAAATTTGCGTTGTTGGAGAAGTTGATCAGTCCGCCCTTCGCCGTCACAAACACTCGAACCGGACCGGAGGTACCGAACTGCAGCTTCGGACCAAACATGAAGTGCGTCATCCGCAGATCACTGCGCACGCTGGTGAAGGTCCCGCCTCCCGTGCTCACGTCCACGGTTACCGTGCGCTGAAAATCGTAAGCTCCCTCGGCCTCAAGCTGCAGGTTCGGATGCACGTTGACTCCGACCCGTCCTCCCGCGCCGAAGAAATTCGTGTTGCCAGCGTTTTGCAGGCGCGTGTAGTTCACAAACGCCCCAACCTCCGCATGGTTGTAGGTGCTGTTAGTAGTTGGTTTGTTGTAACTGCCCTGGGCAAATGATGCCGATACCAGCAGACACAGCGCCAGAGCCAGTCCTAATACGTTCCGTTTCATAATTCAGCAATCTCCCATTTCACGTTCCATTCCGCCCCGCCCCGGGTAATCCAGCCATCCGGATTCTCTTCGCAGATTTGGAATACTGAAGGGTAAGATGGCAGCGGCCCACCGTTGGTGGGCCGCTATGCTGCAATCGAGTTGTCGTCAACTTCGCGAATTCAGAGCTTGCGAGCTACTCCACGACTTTTCTCAGCGCCTCGAAAAACTCCGGGAATGAGACTGCTACCGACTCCGCGTTCTTGATGGTGCTTTCGCCTTCGGCACGCAGCGCGGCCACGGCAAAAGCCATCGCGATGCGATGATCGTCGAAGCTCTCAATCTCAGCGCCGTGGAGCCGCTGCCCGCCCGGAATTCTCATGCCGTCCGGAAACTCTTCCACCTCTGCTCCCATGGCGCGCAGGTTGCGAACCACCGCATGGATGCGGTCGCTCTCCTTCACCCTTAGTTCGGTGGCCCCGCGAATCTCCACGCCTTCCACGCTGTAAGGAGCCACGGCCGCAATCGCCGGCAGCTCATCAATCAGCGCGGCGCTTTGCGCTCCGTAAATCACTCCGCCCTGAAAGATACCGCCCTCAGCCTGCATGGTTCCAATCAGCTCACCGTACTGCTCTTCTACTTTGAGGAAGTTGATCTTCACGCCCATGCCCGCCAGCACATCCAGCACCACTGAACGTGTCGGATTCAGCAGCACCGAGTCCACCACCAGGCTCGACCCTGGAAAGATTGCCGCCGCGCAAAGGAAGAACGTGACCGAGGAGAGGTCTCCGGGCACATAGCCCTTCACTGCCTTCAGCTTCTGTCCACCGCGCACGGTGATGCGGTCTCCCGTGCGCGTTGTCTCTCCGCCAAAAGCCTTCAGCGCCAATTCGGTATGATCGCGCGTGCGCACCGGCTCAATCACCGTTGTCTCGCCCTCGGCAAACAAGCCAGCCAGCAGCACACAGCTCTTTACCTGCGCGCTTGCCACGGGTGGCTGATAGGCAATGCCTTTCAGCTTCGCTCCGTGAATCGTCAGAGGCGCACATCCATCGTTCGAATCAATCTGCGCGCCCATCTCCTGCAGCGGCTCAATCACCCGCCGCATTGGGCGACGACTTAGCGACGCATCTCCGGTCATCACGCTGGTAAATGGCTGCGCTGCCACCACGCCGCTCAACATGCGCATTGTGGAGCCGCTGTTACCACAGTCGAGTTCACCAGCGGGAGCCGCAAGCTCCCCGCCCGTGCCGTCCACTTCCACGTGATTGCCATCGCGACGAACGCGCGCGCCCATGGCCTCCATGCAAGACAGCGTGCTCGCAACATCTGCCGAGCTGGAGAAGTTCTCAAACTCCGACGTACCTTCCGCGATCCCGGCCAGCATTGCATAGCGGTGAGAGACCGACTTGTCGCCCGCCGTGCGCACGCTGCCCCTGATCTGCTTCGCCGCTCCTACTTTCACATCCATGAATCAGTCCTCATTCTTTTCAGGCGAGGCGAACGTACCGCAAGTTGTCCGCCTCTTTGAAATATAAATCCTGCTCACGCATTCCAGCCGGCCAACCTTCATTTTCAGAGTCTTCTCAAATATGTACCGTGATGGATAAAATGCGCGGCGAGTGAGACACACCTTCAAAGCTATAGCTTTCCAGCAGGCCGACACTCGTACTTTGCAACTGGCAGGAACCGTACGATGTCGAAACATACCTTGGCAACACTTTTCCTGGTCTTGTTTTTCACGATTCTCTCCTGCCTCCCGGCGCTAGCGCAGGGCGGCAGAGCAAACGGGCAGCGCGGCATGGGCAATTCTCCGCTCGATCCCGGCAGTCCCTTTGACGGCCCAAGCGTCGCCGGTGGCGGACAAATCTCCGGAACAGTCCGGACCTTCGACGGTCATGGTGTAGCTGACGCAACCATTGTGGCACGTGATCTCGAGCGCACGTCCGTGTTCATAACTACGCGCTCTGATGCCAGCGGTCGCTACGCGATGCACGGAGTACAGGCCGGTAGTTATGATCTAACCGTTACCTCGGGACTTGAGCAGGCCAGCGAGAGGGTCACTGTCAGCGGTTCCGGCTCCTCTATCGCGGATTTCCGCCTCCCAGATCGAGCCGCCTCAAGTTCAAGCATCTCTTTCCTGCAATACAAGGTGCCAGGCAAGGCGCGCTCGCTGTATGAGAAGGCATCCCAACTCTTCTTGCATGGCAAGACCGACCAGTCTCTTGAGAAGGTCAATGCAGCCATCACCATATACCCCAAGTTTTCCGAGGCGCTCACCCTGCGCGGCATTATTGAGGAACGGATGGGCAAAACCACCGAAGCTCTGAATGACTATCGGAAGGCCGTTGAATACGACGCCAATTACGCGCTTGCCTATATTGCTCAAGGCTCGGTGCTCAACTCCACAGGCCACTTCTCCGAGGCGATGCAGATTCTCGGGCAGGCCAGCCGAATCGCACCTAACCTCTGGCAGATTCCCTTCGAAATGTCGCGCTCCTGCCTGGGCCGCGGTGATTTCAAGGGGGCGATGAGCAATATCGAACGCGCCTCCGAGCTACACGGCGGTCCACAAAAAGACATTCCAGCTATGCACCTGCTACGCGGCTATGTATACCTCAGCCTTTCCAATCTGCAGAAAGCTACCGAGGAGATTCAGGCATTTCTCGCCCGCCAGCCCAGCGGCCCAATGGCAGACTCTGCCCGCCGTGTTCTTGAGGAGGCGCGTGGTTCCACAGTTTCTGCCAGCCGCTAGACCGCGTTCGCGCAAGGTGCAATCAAGCTACTTTCACCGCGCAGCTTTGCATTGCGGGACGGGCGTGCACGGTGCAGCACCCAACCCACAAGATCAGCGGGCGTTTCTATCGAGAAACTCGCGCACCAGTCGTCCCGATTCGTCCGGCTGTTCGAAGGCTGCGAAGTGTCCGGCGCGGCGCACAATCTTCAGCTCTGCCCCGCGGATTCCGCGTGCCATCCGCTCCAGTTCGCTCACCGGAGCGGGCGCATCGTCTTCTCCTCCCAGCACCAGCGTGGGCACGTTTATCTCCGTCAAGGTATCTGTGCTGTCGGCGCGTGATGCCATGGCGCGTTGCATGGCCGCCATGCCCGCAGCTCCTCCGTGACGCATCGTGCTCTTGGCGCGCTCCACAACATCCAGTCGCGAGTTCATAGTCACGGGGGCCAGCAGCTTTGGCATCATCTGCTCAATAGCCCACTCCGGCCCTCTCTGCATGATGTCGTCGGCGTTTTTCAGCCGCCCAGCCTTCCCCTCGTCCGTGTCCGTTCCCGCGCGTGTGTCCATCAGCACCAGCGCCTTCACCCGCTCACGCGATCTCCGCCAAAACTCGAACAGGATGTAGCCTCCCACCGAGCAGCCCACAAACGCGGCGCGCCCAATCTTCAGTTCGTCGCACAACCGCAGCAAATCATCGGACAGCTTCACCATGCTCAGCGCGCTCTCGCCAACCGCAGAGCGTCCCAACCCGCGCAGGTCCGGCAGCACAAGGCGAAAACGCGACTCCAGGTGCTGCGCCATTGGCGTCCAGTAGCTGTGATCGGAAGGATACGGATGCAGCAACACCACATCCGGCCCCTCGCCCCGAATTTCGTAGAACAGCCCATCATCATCGGTCTTGAGAATCATTCGGACATTCTAAGCTGCGCTGGCCGCCTCGCGCTCACGCACCTGCCCGGGTGCCCTATAATCTTCCTTTATTCCCAAGGAGAGTGGATGCGCGTTCTCATTACCGGAGGAGCGGGATTCATCGGCTCTCATTTGGCAGATGCCTTACTCAGCCAGCAGCATCAGGTTACGGCTCTCGACGATCTCTCCACGGGCGCGCTCGACAATCTCGCCAACCTGCGGAATCATCCTGAGTTTGTGTTCCGCCAGGCTTCCATCTTCGATGGTGAGCTACTGTCTTCGCTCGTCGCCAACTGTGACATCGTCTACCACCTGGCCGCGTCGGTTGGGGTCCGCCGCATCATTCAGTCGCCGGTCGCAACCATCCAAAACAATGTGGCTGGGACCGAGCTGCTGCTGAGCGTAGCCGCCTCTCACGGACGCCGCACCGTGCTCGCGTCTACGTCTGAGGTCTATGGCAAGTCCACCCAGCTTCCCTTCCGCGAAGACGGCGATCTTGTGCTTGGTCCCACCAGCCATGCCCGATGGAGCTACGCCTGCTCCAAGGCCATCGATGAGTTTCTCGCGCTTGCCTACCATCGCGAGTCGCAGCTGCCGGTCACCATCGTGCGCCTGTTCAACACCGTGGGACCGCGTCAGACGGGCCGCTACGGAATGGTGCTGCCAACTTTTGTCGCCCAGGCTTTGCTCGAGGAAGACATCACGGTCTATGGAACCGGGGAGCAGACGCGCTGCTTCACCCACGTCTCGGACATTGTTGCCGGACTCGTCGCGCTCGCCCACTGCGACGCGACCATCGGCGGAATTTACAACCTCGGCAGCACCCGGGAAATCAGCATCAACCAGCTTGCCGAGCTCGTGCTGCAAGCCACTGGCTCATCCAGCCGTATTGTTCACGTCCCTTACGATCAGGCTTACGCACCGGGGTTTGAAGATATGCAGCGCCGCCTCCCGGACATCAGTAAGGCCACCGCGACGTTTCACTTCCGGCCTCGCCTTGATCTCAGTCAGATTCTCTCTGACGTCATCTCTGACTTACGAGCCCGACTCAATTTGCAGAGTCAATCTGCGACTGCCCCGGCATCCTGATCGACTCGTCGCCATGAACCCGTCGCTGCCGGCCGCGGTCTGAAGCTACCCGCCCGTTCTTCCCACTTCGCCGCTCCCCATGCGGGCCCGGGTTCAAAACGGAATTCGCGCTCACGCCGCCTGCTCTCCGTTTCGCAGTGTAATGCCCGCCGCCTCCGGAAAGGTGGTACATATCGAATGTGAGCGCCTCTCCACAACCAGCTTCAGTGCATCCTGACGCTCCACCCGCCTCCAGTCCGGGACTGCAACCCTATATGCGATACATCGCGCGTCAGCCCATTCTCAACCGCGAGCAGAACACTCACGGCTACGAGCTTCTCTCCCGCTCTGGACCTGAAAATTTCTTCTTCCAGTCAGACCCGGACGAAGCCACCGTGAGCACGATTGATTTTTCGCTCATCTCCGTCTCGTCATCGCTCACCGCCGGACTTCCAGCATTCGTCAACTGCACTCGCAACGTATTGATGCGTGACCTCATCACCCTGCTGCCGCGCGACCGGGTCGTTGTAGAGGTGCTGGAAGACGTAATCGCCGACGAGGAGACCTTGGCAGCGTGCGACCGCCTGCGCCGCGCTGGGTACCTGATCGCTCTCGACGACTATGTTCCTACTTCGCACACCATGCGTCTGCTGCCCTTCGCGGACATCGTCAAAGTGGATTTTCTCGCCACCAACGCTGCGCGCCAAGCCTCCATCGCCGCCGACATGCGCCGCCGCGGGATCCGTCTTCTGGCCGAAAAGATCGAGACTCGCGACCAGTTCGAGTTCGCCTCCCGGCTGGGCTACCACTACTTTCAGGGATACTTCTTCTGCCGCCCACAAATGCTCGCGATGCATGACATTCCCTGCTCGAAGCTCGCAGCCATTCACATCCTCAGCGTCGCCAACCGTGATGTTTACGACGTCGATGAGCTGGAGAGCGCGATCCTGCATGACCCCTCGCTCTGTTACCGCCTGCTGCGCTATCTCAACTCAGCGGCTTTCGGACTCTTCCCTATTCGCTCCATCCGCCATGCGCTATCTCTTCTGGGTCAGCGTGAAATTCAGAAATGGGTCTCCATCGTTGTGGTGATCTCGGTTGCGGCTGGCAGCCCCGGCGAACTGATCGCCAGCACGCTGATTCGCGCACGCACCTGCGAAACTCTCGCTGCGCTCTGCCATGTCGATTCCTCGGAAGCCTTCATGGTGGGTGTGGTCTCGCTCATGGATGCAATCCTCGACCGCCCTATGGGCGCCGTGGTTGCGCAGCTGCCTCTCACCAACGCGTGTAAGGACGCACTGCTCGGAGGCGACGATGGGCTTGGGCGTCTGCTGAAACTGGTCGTAGCCTGCGAGCGCGGCGCTTGGGAAGAGATTGCCGCAAGCGCGCTGGAAATGGGCTTGCCGGAAGATGCAATATGGGACGCATTCCGCGATTCCTGCCGGTGGAGCGCGCAAGTCCTGCGCGAGAACAACGAGAAGAAACACTGAACTCCGGGGACTGATCCCTCGCATCATCCCTCGCGAAACTACTCCAGCGGTGAAAAAAGCATCTCAGGCTGGGAATAGATTTGTCATTTCCGAGTTACCCTCATTGAGCCGTGGCCGATACCAATAGTGATTCCGGATCGTTTGAAGAGCTGGCGACGCCGCTGATCGGACGCCTGTACAACTTCGCGCACTGGCTGACGCAGGACGCCAGCGAGGCGGAGGATCTGGTACAGGAAACGTTTATGAAAGGCTTGAAAGGGTTCGCCTCGTTTCGCCAGGGAACGAATTTTCGAGCGTGGATGTACAAGATTCTGCGGAACACCTTCCTCACAACGCGGAGCGGACTGCGTGCCGCTACGGTCTCGCTCGATGACGAAGTGGCCGGCGTTGCGGAGCCGGTTGCGAGTGGCACGCCGGAATCAATTCTGATGGCGGGCGTTGATTACGAGAGAATTCAAAGCGCGCTGGAGGGACTCTCCGTGCCGTTTCGCGAGGTTATTCTGTTGTGCGATGTGGAAGAGATGAGCTACCAGGAGATCGCGGAAACTTTGGCAATCCCGGTTGGCACGGTCATGTCACGTCTGTCACGCGCCAGGCGGGCGATGCGCGAATTGCTGGGCGACAGGGTGAAAGGTGCTTCCAGATGATATGCGATGAAGTGCAGACGAAGTTGGAAGCTTACGTTGATTCTGAGCTCACAGGCCGCGAACAGACTGAGTTTGAGGCTCATCTGCAGGGTTGCGGCTCCTGTGCAACGGACGCGCTCGGATTGATGAAGATGAAGCATATTACTCGCGCGGCGGCTGTTTCGCGCTATGCCCCGTCTCCGGAATTCCGGCGTCAGATGGAGCGGAGCATTCGTGTAGATAAGAGGGCAGCGTGGACGGGCGCGTGGCTCCCAAGGATGCTAATGGCAGCCGCTGCCGTAGTACTGCTGGTCGCATCGGTCACCTTCTGGGAAAAGCACAATGACCGCGAGCGTGCATTCGCAGAGTTAACGGACATGCACGTGACTACCTTGGCCAGTGCGAATCCGGTAGACGTGATCTCGACGGACCGGCACACGGTAAAGCCGTGGTTTGCCGGGAGGATTCCGTTCTCATTTAACTTGCCGGAGCTGCAAAACTCCGAGTTCACGCTCGCCGGAGGACGCGTCGCGTACTTTCACCACAGTCCCGGAGCGCAGTTGCTGTTCAATCTTCGCAAACATGAGCTCTCTGTGTTCATTTTCCAGGAGCAGGAAGAAGAGCTTCCCCTTGCAGCAGGGGAGGTGACCTCCACGAAACTCGCCTTCCACATGGAGAGCTGGAGCGAGGGAGGACTGCGCTACTTCGTCGTCGGAGACGCGCCGGCGGCCGATGTGCACGCACTGGGCGAACTGATGAAGAAAGCGGCTCGCTCTTGACACTCCCGCTCGCGGATAATCTTGAGCAACCACTCTAGTTTATTACCTTAGTCATAATTAATGCCCGATATGCAAGCACGCGTGCAACCAACCTCCGAATCAGAATGTCTAACATTGTGAGTAGCTGAATTGTGTCGGTTGCAGATAGCAGTCCCGAGCCGGACAACTGCCCTTGGGCGAATGCATAGGACATCGCGAAACCAATCTATTATTCGCAAAAGTGAGCATTGCGGCGATAGCCACGATCAGGGCACAAAGGTGAACGGCGGGAGGCCCGCATTATAGATCCCTGAAGCTTTGGCGATCCCTTTAGCGCCAAAACTGAAGAGAATGCAGCAATTTTGCTCAGTTCAATATCCGCGTTCCTGCCGGAATTTTCGCCTTGTCATGCGCATTCGGGTGGATTCTGCCGGCCTATCGTTCTACTCTGAATGTTCTGGCTTAAGAGGTAAAGCTCCGGGACTTACACTGCCAAGGATCCCGGCAGCGGCTTCTCAGAAATATTCACAGTTACTTTCGTACATTGACCGACTATCGCGCTCTCAATACCTTTGTAATGATTTGATTGGCACTCATGAAACTCCTCGTAGCAGATGATTCAAGCTTTTACCGGACGATGTTGAAACGCTTGCTTGAGGGGAGAGGCTACGAAGTCGTCTTTGCATCCAATGGCTACGAAGCACAGCAAATCTTGGAGAGTGATGACGCGCCGCAACTCGCCATTCTGGACTGCCTCATGCCAGGACCCAGCGGGCTCGAGCTATGCGAATTCATTCGCAGTCGTAAACAGGGTTACGTATACATCATCCTCTTGAGTGTGCATGACCAGCCAGGTGATGTGCTCATGGGATTCGAGTTGGGCGCTGACGATTACCTGTGCAAGCCATTCGCGGAGGTGGAGCTGATTGCGCGTCTGAAAGTCGGGGAGCGGATCATCCGCTACCAGGAAGCGTTGTTGGAGGCGCGTGAGGCTTTGCAGTTCGAGGCTTCGCATGACCCCCTGCTGCGACTTTGGAATCATCGGGCGATCATTGATTTGCTAGGGACGGAATTGAGCCGCACCAAGCGATTGCACGCCCCACTCAGCATCTTCTTTGCAGATCTGGATACCTTCAAACGAGTCAACGACAACTATGGGCATCTTGTTGGGGACGAAGTGCTTCGCAATACCGCGGAACGGGTGGCGGGTGCGGTACGCGAGTACGACCACGTAGGAAGATACGGTGGTGAGGAGTTTCTTGCAGTTCTGCCAAACTGTACCGCACAGGAAGCACGGGAAGTTGCCGAACGCGTGCGGCAACACATCTGCGATAAGCCGATTGTAAATGCACCCATTCAGGTGAGGATCACGGTCAGCATCGGCGTGGCTCAATGGCACCCAGGCCAGGAAATCCTCGACCTGCTCCACCAGGCCGATATTGCGATGTATCGCGCAAAGCAGAATGGGCGTAACCGTGTTGAAATCGAGGAAGACACGGACGAAGCAGACAGCGCCCAGCTGCACTGACCTTGAACAGAGCCTCTAGAAGCCGCTGCTGTGATGTTTCCGCCACTCCTTAGTGGCTTTCTGCGACGACTTCATGTCCTTCTTGTGCTGCTTCTTCTGCTGTTTCAGCATCTTCTTCTGCCGCTTCTGTGCTGCGCGTTCCTGGGGGTTGGCACTTGTGCGCGCGGTGGCCGGAACTGACAGCGCAAAACCGAGCAGCATCAATAGAATACAAGCGGTAATTTTTCTCACTGGCAACCCTTTCCAATCTAATGTGACTTCCAGAATACCCGTGTCCTGAGATTTGTCCAGAATTGATACACAAGTCTACTCCGGTTGTCGCGATAGCCGAAAACCCTGTAAGTTAGTCTCCGAGACAACTCAGGGAGGACGCACGTGCCCGCTACTGCTATTTTCAGCCCGGAGCTTTTCGTGTTCTTGAAGCAATTGAAACGGAACAACAACCGGGACTGGTTTGCCAAAAACAAGGCGCGTTATCAGCAGGTGGTTGTGGAACCCGCGATGACGTTCATCGGAGGCTTTGCGGGGAACCTTGCCAAGCTGAGTTCGCACTTTGTGGCAGAGGCACGAACGACGAGGGGATCGTTATTCCGCATCTACCGTGACACGCGATTCTCAGCTGACAAACTTCCGTTCAAGACGCACATCGGCATTCACTTCTCGCACGAAAGCGGCAAAGACGCACATGCCCCCGTCTACTACCTGCATCTCGAACCGGGTGGCTGCTTCGCAGCCGCAGGTATCTGGCACCCGGACAATCGGGCGCTCACCAAGATTCGAACGGCGATCGTTGCAGATCCTCAGCGGTGGGGGAAGGTCGTTCGCAAGTTGGAGTTGGAAGGCGGAAGCCTGGTTCGTCCGCCGAAGGGCTTTGTTCCAGACCATCCATTCATAGAAGACTTGAAGCGGAAGGATTTTGTCGCATCCGTTTCTCTTACGGACGAACAAGTTTGCAGCCTAAAGCTCATGAAAGACTTCACGGCAGTATGCCGGACAATGACTCCGCTGGTGGAATTCACGACGAAAGCCCTGGGACTGAAGTTCTGAGCGTCGGAGTTATGCGGCGGTTTTTCTAGTAGCCACCATCCTCATCTGCTGCCAGTCGTAAGGGAATTCCCTTCCGCAATCTAAGCAAACTACGTATGTTGTGCTCGAGCCCGAGGGCACATTGTGATTGCGACCATGCTTCGGAGGGGTCATGGGGAAAGTGCAGTGGCGGTGAGAGCAGCCGAACAGCGAAGTGACAAAGCTGAACATAGTACCCTCCATTGGCGCGTCTTCTGCTGGACAAACCTGTTGCGTCCTTGATGGGATTGAACGCAAAATGGACGGAATAGTTTCGGGGTACGCACAATTGTGGGGTGATCCGTGCGCCACCCGCATCAAATATCTAACCGTATGGACGCAGACAGGAACATCTACGAGATCGAGTGGCTGGAGCGTATCTTTGAACTTCCAGACACCAGGCCGCTGAAGCTAGCGGACCGCGAGGCTGCGAACCAGAAGCACGACGAAGTGAACGCCGATAATCCCTGGTTCAGACTTTGGAAGAGATACGGCATCTGAGCCTCGCTTGTGAGTCCCTTGATATCGGCCTCACCTCGTAGAGACCATTTCCATCTGCCTGTTCACATAAACTCCAACGGCAACCATCGCGCCGACAATGCCCGCGAAGAGCAGCATCCAGCCCCAGTATTGGCCCGGATGGCGGATTGCGCGAACGAAGTGTCTGCCAAAGTGTTCGGCAAGAATGGCAATGAGTGAGTAGCGGGCCGCACGGCAGAGTGCGACCACAATCAGGAATTTTCTGGTGTCGTAATTGGAAGCGCCCGCGGCAGCAAACAAGAAGCTGGTAGGCGTGGGGAACGGGACGGCGGCAGAGATCGCAAGAGCGCCAGTTCCCCACCTCTCAAAGAAATTCAACAGGCGGGGTACGCGACCACTTCCAAAATTCTTATTCAGGTATGCGAGACCAGCCCGGCGAGCCAACCTGAAGGTGATGAACGCTCCGATCACCGAGCCTGCCGTGGTGGCGGCCGCGTACTCGTACCACGGATCGTGGTGACGAACCGCAAGGACTGCAATCAGAATGTCAGGCCCGCCAAATGTCGGAAATGGCAGGCTGTCCAGAATGGCCAGCGAGAACAAGCCGAATGCGCCGAAATGACGGAGTGTCGCGGCGAAACCCGTGCTGTGCTTCTTGACGGCGGTTTGAATCAGATGGACAAACATCTGTCGATTTTCGCCTATTGCGCGACGAACCGCCAGAACGCCTGCACAATCGACCGTGCCACATCATCTTTGGTTCGCGCCGAAACCAGCTCGTGGCCCACTCGGTCCACTACCAGCAAGTCCGTTCGCACGGGGATGAGTTCCAACGCCGCTCTCATTTCCTGAATGGAACCGAAGCCATCGCGGGTGCCATGAACAAATAGAGATGGAGTGCAAAGACTCGGAAAGTGAGCTGTCCTTGGCTGGTCGGCACGCTTCGGAGGATGAAGCGGATACGAGAGCAGAAGGAGCGCAGCGACCAGGCCGGGCTGCGCGGCGGCCAGCATTGACGCTTGGCGTCCTCCGTAGGAGTGACCACCAAGAAAGACGCGACCACCGAGTCGCTCACGCATGGCTTCCACTGCGAGGAGCAATCCGTGCTGATCGCGCTCCGCGCTGCCTCGTGACGGCGGCCCATGTGGACGCAATTGGCGGAACGGAAGATCGCAGCGGAGGACGGTGGTTCCGGACTCGCTGAAGGCCGTTGCCAGGGTGATCAGCAGAGGTGATTGGCAGTTCGCTCCAGCGCCGTGCGTGAGGACGACTCCATCTCCAGACGGACTCTCGGGAACGTGAAGAAAGCCACGCACGTGAACCTCGCCCGGCGGGGTCAATTCGAATGGAAGAACTTCAGAGTTGCTCATAGCGCTCCGTGCCATCAGACAATAGGACGGTTCGGCGGTAGACTGTAGACATGGGAAATAAGAATGCAGGAAAGCGTGAAGTAAAGAAACAACCTAAGCCGAAAGCTCCGAAGGCAGTTGTCCAACGACGTGAGGATTCGAGCCAGGTTACTGCCCGAATCAGCAGTGGAACGCCGGAGCGTGATTGAGAACCACCGCGAAGACTGTCCAATGCTGGATTCAGTGCTTTGCCTTCAGGCGGTCAGCGATCTTGTCATAGGCCGACTTTGAGAGAATGTGCCGGTCGACCAGTTCAGAAGGATTCGCGTACGGACGGTGCGATACGATGGTTTCGGCCATCTTCGGAGTCACGCCCGGAAGCGTCTCCAACTGCTCTTTGCTCGCGCTATTAAGGTCTACAGAATTGTCACGAGCCCACCCTTCGCGGACACCTTGAGCTACGGCCTTGGCGTCCCTCTTCATTTCGGCGGTCGCATCGGCGGCATGCTCGCGGACAGCATCCGGACTCTCCTTGGGAGCACACCCGCACAACGCTAGCAGGAAGCAAATTGCGACACACGCGATGCTCTTCATAATCGAATAGGATGCGGAGGGCTGGTTGGAAGTTTGCGGCCGCAGTGTCGTTCTGCTCTACCGGATCACCTTGAAAGAGGGAGTTGCACAGCGGGAGAGAACAGAAAAGGGCCGCGACACTCTCGTGCCGCGGCCCTGGTTCTTAGAACTCAAACTTCAGAGAGATCTCAGACAAACGGCGGCCAAGCTTCAGAGGAGCATAGCCAAAACCAGAGGCTGGATTGTAGACTGCCGTCGCTGGAGTAGCGTTCGTCGAGGTGTCCGATAGGTTGAGGTAGGTTTGGCTGGCATAGCCGGTGCCAAAGCTGTGGATTGGGTGATTGAGGAAGTTAAAGGCAGCATAGCGGAACTTCAGTCTCCGCTGTTCTCCGAGGCCAAAGCTCTTTTCTACCGCCAGATCGCTATTGAAGAATGCAGGGCCATGCATGTACGGCTCAATCGCAGGACCATTTGTTCCCAATGCGGGGAGGCCGAAGCAAGCGCCATTGACGTACTGGTGCGATCCAAGGTTCGACCCGGGGTTGCACTTCAGGATCGGCTGCAGGCTGACGTCAGGAGTTCCGAGTATCGATTGATTGGTGACTGAGTAACCAGTCGCTCCGTTCCCGATAGTACCGTTCAGCATGAAGTTCGGATATCCGGAGACACTTGTCTGCATGTTTCCACCACTCTGCAGGTTCGTGATTCCGGAAACGAGCCAACCGTTCGCAATCAGGCCCAGAATACGATCCTGGCTGACCTTGCCAACCTGATATGAGTAAGTGAGATTGAGGATTTGCGACCTGTCGAAAGCCATCGGACCATAGTTCCTGCGAATGTTGAATGGGTCGACAGGTGCGGTGTAGTTGAAGTCGGCTGCAGATCCGAGTACGCCGAGCGCCTTCGAGAATGTGTAGTTAACACCGAAGTCGAAAGCACCGGACCGCTTCATAGCGGTAATCTGCAAGCCGTTGTAATTGGCGTAGGTGTTGTGATGCGGAATGGTAATGGTGCCGTATTCAGGATAGGGGCGAGCCGCCTGGACGCTTGGCTCACCAGGATAATTCTGCAGGACGGAGAGGTTTGCTGCCTGCTGCGGTGTGCAGCCTGACGGATTACAGGCACCCGGGGCAGCAGTATTGATCTTGGTCGCTGCGGCTTGCGTGAACAGGTATCCGACCGGAACTGCGTTGATGTTATTGAGCACCACCGGATTGGAAGTACCGTTATTCATCAGCGAGTTGCTGTTGTTGCCCACGTACGACACCTGCATGATGATCTTCTTGGGCAGCTGTTGCGCGATGCTGAAGCTGTAGTTGTAGGTCACCGGGTCCTTGTTGTCTTTCGGATCAAGCCCGACGACCGACCCAATCGGAAGCGACGTCTGTGTTCCCGTGAATCCGTAGGTAGCCGGATCCTGGTGAACAGTATCGATGCCGGAAAGAGTGTTCGCACCAAAGCCCTGGAGGTCGGCGGTACGCAGACCTCTGGAGTATGCAAACGCTCCGTTCACGTCCGCTTCGGAATCATGGAAACGGTACGCGCCAAAGCCACCGCGCAATACTGTCTTTCCGGTTCCGAAGACATCGAATGCAAAGCCTACGCGAGGCTCAAAGAACAACGGTTTCGAGCCTGTGCCGGAGTTTGAAATGCTGGGGTTCTGCGAATGCCACTGGAAGCCCGGCAGCTGATCTTTGTTGCTTGCAATGTCAGTGATCGTGTTGGGCGTAAAGACAGCGGCGCCGTAACCATCCGCATCCGTCCAGGCACCGAGGTGTTCAAGACGAGCTCCAAAATCCAGTACAAGGCGCGGAGTGACTCTCCAATTGTCCTGCAGATAGAAGTCGGTGTTCCAGAAATAAACATTCGTATGGGGCAGAATGTTCTGCTGATCCATGACCTGGATCTGGCCTTCAAAGAAGTTGGCCAGGTAGTTGCCGCTAGCGTACACCGTGTCAGGGCCCCAAGCTGGCGTTCCGTCAGGGTATTTTCCGGAATACCCATGCCCCGGTGTTCCCGCGCTCCCGTAGTAGTAGTCGCGGATTTGGCCGTTGGAGTCGCCGTTTGTGATGACCTGGTTGTTCGTGGTGCGCTGCGCAAAGATACCGGCCTTCACTGTGTGCCTGCCGATGACCTTTGAGAAGTTGTCGCCCACACTCGGTTGGAATTTTTTCAGGTAAAGAGGCTTGTATGAGAAGTCTGGCCAAAGCCCCAGAGGCAATCCGTCGTTGCCGTAGTCGCCAAGTTGCGGATACTGCTTACTGTTGTTGTCAAAGATCCCGTTGTAGGGATAGTTGATCGCGGACTTCAGCAGCGCGCCGCCGTTCTTCGGTGCAAAGTTCTGATTGAAGTACATCAGGGTCCCGAAGAGTTCGTTGGTCATAGTGGGCGTGAATACGGTTACATAGTTGGCTGACGCGCTATGAACCGCAACGTTGTTGATGACGCCGCCGCCAGGCGTGTTGAGGGCTCCGAAAACCGATGCGCCGCCAGGCGAGTAATACGGAATCAGAGGCTGGCCTTGCTTTTCCTTCTCATAGCTGTAGCGAGCGAAGAAAGTGTTCTTCGGGCTGATGGCATAGTCGACGCGAGTTGTCACCTGTCCGACGTTGTTGTTTACCAGATCTTCGGTCGTGTAGTTGAACCCGTTCGAGTCCGTAGCGTGGTTAGGAAGCGGCATGGTGCCATTGACTAATGCCATGGCGCCGGGGTCAAGGAACGCCGCGATGTTGCCGTTTGTCAGGGATGTAGCGTTGGTTGCACCGACAGTAGGAACGGAAGAGACATTCGTGTAGTTCGGGCCGCCAAGGTTCGGGCCGAGGTACTCTTGCAATGCTGCAGCGCTGAAATCTCCTTTGCGCATGGCTGCCGTGGGAACCAGGGAGTGGAGAATGGCAGTTCCTGCACCTCCATATGCGTATACGTTGCGCTGGGCGTCATATTCGGCGCCGGCAAAGAACGTCATCTTTTTGAAGTGAGGTACAGGACCGCTAATGGTGAAACCCGGGTAAACATAGGCGTCGTTCGGGCGAGAGATGTTGTTGTACTTGGCCAGCCAATCGTTGGAATTCAGCTGTGCCGTACGAGCGTATGTGTAAAGCGATCCATGATAGGCCGAGGTTCCCGCCTTCGTGACGGCGGTGATCACCACTGGACCGTTCGACTGGTCAGCGCCAAAGTTCGATGTCTGAACCTGAACCTCGCTCACAAACGAGTCGTTGATGTTCTGCAGGTTGGCGCCGAAGTTTCCGGCGTCGGTCAAGTTGGCTCCGTCCATTTTCAAGACAATGCCGGCAACCGGAGCGCCGTTTGAAGCGTAGGGCGTAGGCTGACCGACCTGCACCTGAGAGAAGTCTGGCGCGGCATTCTGGCCGCCACTGCCCGAGCGGATTGCAAATCCCGGCAGGGTACGCTGCAACTCCGTCGCATCACGTCCAGTAATGGAGAGCTGCTCAAGATCCTTCGCGTCGATGGTGGCACTGAGTTGGCCGCTGTCGAGCTGAATGGTACCAGTGGTTGCCTCCACTGAGACTGATGTGCTGGTGGCCGCCAGGCCCAGCTTGAGTTCCGGCAACGCAATGGCATCGCCAGGATTGAGGTGAATATTCGTCCTGACTAGATCATTAAAACCTGCCATCTTGATCGTGACACGATAGTCACCACTTGGGACCGCGGCGAAGTTGAACGTGCCAGAGCCGGTGCTCTTAACCGTCCGTTCAATTCCGGTCTGAAGATTGGTGAGGGTGACGGATGCACCGGGTACGATTGCGGAGCTTGGATCCTGAACGATGCCGCTCAGGCTGGCTGCTCCCACCTGTCCTATCGCCGCAGCACTGAGACAGAGTGCGACGAGACACGTTAAAAGTGTGGAAACCCACAGCTTCTTAAAAGAGCGGTTGCCGCAATGGGAATCTACGGCAGAGGAATTGCGTTTCATGTTGCCTCCCGAAGGACCAGCGTTCCACGTGCTGTTCGGAACGTCGCCGATTCAGCACGACAAATGGGGTTGCATTGAAGCGGTCCTGTTATAGCCACATCGTTCCTACCAATGTAAGGTGCCTTGCAGAAAATTCACTCTTTTATCATGAAAAGTCTAGCAAAATGAACACGTTATCCACTCATGAACAGGCGTTACTTAGAATGTGACAGGAAGGCAATTCGTCTCTATAATTGGCCACTGACGAAAGACAATGTCCACCTACGCCAATGTTCGCTATTCCGCGGAGCAGAAAGCTTGTATCCAACAACAATTGGATCGGCTACTGGCAAATAGCCATTTTTCAAACAGCCGACGCTTCCCAAGTTTCTTGCGCTACATAGTCGGGGAAGAGCTCGATGGCCGCGGCGAACAACTCAAGGAACGTCAGGTTGGGATTTTCGTTTTTGAGCGCCAGGCATCCTACGACACCACCTCAGATCCGATCGTCCGCGTCACCGCCGCTGAAATCCGAAAACGGATAGCCCAGTACTACCAGGAGGACGGGCACGTCGGCGAGCTACGTATCTCCCTGCCTCCCGGATCCTATGTACCGCACTTCGACTGGCCAGAAGAGAACGTGGAAGGTGAGAATGCAGCTTTCGAGGAGCTGTTAGCCCCTATCTCATCGCCTGACGTCGTTCAAAGGACGGCCAGTGAGGTGAGTCCCGACCTGCCGAGGCCTTGGCCGAACCTCTTCAGGCGACATGCGTTGATAACTGTCTGCGTTGGAATTCTGCTGCTTGCTGGAGTTGGGCTTCTCTGGATCAAGACCCGCCCCTCGGCCCTTGACCGTTTCTGGGCTCCGGCCCTTGCAGCGCCTGGTGATTCCGTGGTCGTTTGTTTCCCTCGTGGTCACCTGAGCGGTATCACACTTCGCGATGCGAATGATCCAAGCCAGCAGCATCAGTTGCAGGAGGGAATGAGCGCCCTGATTGTGGATGACCTTCGACCGCTTGTGAGCCTGGCAGGACTGCTGGAGCGACGCCATCAGACGTATACGTTACTGGGTGAAGACGCAGCCACACTGACCGACCTGCGGCAAGGTCCCACGATCTTCGTGGGGGCCTTTGATAATGCCTGGACGCTCCGGGTAACGCGCAATCTTCGCTTTCGATTTGTAAACGACCCGGAAATGAACCATTTTGGGATCGAGGACACGCAATCGCCTACACACACCCGTTGGAGCGTGGATCGGCACCAGCAGGAGTCGACAAACAACTACCGCGATTACGCCATCGTCGCGCGCTTCCACGACGCAAGTACCGGAAAGACCGCAATCGTCGCTGCCGGAGTAGCGCGTGGCGGCACGGTAGCGGCCGGTGAGTTTCTCACGCAACCGGGGAACATGGAATTATTGGTGGAGCAAGCTCCGAAAAACTGGGACAGCAAGAACATGGAGCTGGTTCTCAGCACGGAAATCATAGATGGCCGCTCTGCGCCCCCGAAAATTGAGGCTGCCTACTTCTGGTAGCGCGATTGCACGCGCGCACACAGCAGCGATACTATCTTTTTCTTCGCTCCAAAGCGGCAGCACCGTTCACGATCCTGAAATGAATCGAACCGTTTTGAATGCTTGCGATGTGCGAATTGACCACCGCGAGGCTGCCGTCTGCGTCGTCTCGAACCCATAGGCCGTGGCTGGCGCCAGTACCCAATCCGCAGTTAGGAATGTTCACGTTCTCCAGACGAGAATTCGAGAGCGTGCCTTGTCCTCTCTTGCTGCCGGGCGCCACAATGCTCAACCCGTCAGAAATGCTGTCCTCGATATTCACATCGCGAATAACAACATCTGAAATGCTGCGCCGTTCCATGCAGATCTGAAGAGCAGACCGATAGCCCCAGTCGTGGTCGAAGCCACCACAGCGAATGAGATCGCAGTTCTGCACGACCGTCCTCCCACTGAAGTTGTTGTCAATTTTCAAGCCCTCATCCGCGGTCGGAAACGTCGTGCTGAGCAGAATGCCGCATCCCGCTGAAATGTCTGTGAAAAGACAATCCTCAATGCGGTTGTTCGCTCCACCGTAAATGGCCCCGCCGTTCGCCAGAAATGGCAACTGACCTGTGCAGTGGCGAAACACATTGGAGCCGGGCGACACGGCCTGTTGAGAAAAACCTTGGTCGGTCGGCGCTGGCCAGATGGCAAAACAATCGTCCCCAGTGTTTCGCGTGGTGCAGTTCTGAACCAGGACATTACGCGTATCCACACAGAGGTTCATGCCGTCGGCGAGCGTGTTGCGAATGCGGCAGCCTTCCACAACAATGTTGCTGCACAGGTAGAACCACATGCCGACCTTGGTGTGCTCGACCCAGATGCGCGAAATGGTGGAATTACTGCATCCGACACCGACAACTCCGTCGTTCGGCTCCTGGTCGTTGCGGTAGTTGAGCTTTCCAACAATCGCAAAGTCCGCAAGGTGGATATTGTCGCCGGAGAGTTTGAATCGTACGCGCTTGCTTGACTGACCATAAAGGTCGGCGTCGCCAACGAAGGTTGTGTACCACATGCCTGCGCCTTGAAGCACCACCCCCGAAGGCAGAACGATCTCCCCAGTAATCCTGTACTCACCGGGCGGGGCCCACACACTCTTGCCCTGTTTTGCGGCCTCTGCAATGCACTTTCGCAACGCTTCCGTGTCATCTGTTTGCCCCGCTGCTCCAGCACCAAAGCTTGTCACGGACAACGAATTTGTGGGGCTGGGGAGAGGCGGCGCGACATCCTCCAGATCAACCAGATCAATGATGCAATATGCCGCATCATCCGCCTTCTTCTGCAACCGGATCACATCGCCCTTCGCGAACGACAGATTCATCAAGCGAACTTCGTCGTAGAAATTGCGGGGCTTCCCTGCCCGGGGTTCGTTCGTGAAAGGGTACGCGCCATATAGCCAGGAGTATCTGGAAGTGATCGGAGCTTCCTTGAGCAACTTCCCATTCTGGTAGAGGACGAGGCTTGAACTGATTCCGCCTCCATCTTGAGAGTCTGGCAGGGAGTAACGCACCACCATGGCGTTTGCTGGCGATTGCACAGTGAACTCGACGTACTCGCCTGTTGCGGTCAGCCTCACACATTTCTGTCGTGAGGATTCTGTCTCTACGAGAAACGGGGCATACCTAGGGCCCAGCACAGTCCCCGTCATTCTCATGTCCTCTGCCTGATATGTCATCCATGGCATGTCTGCCCCGAGGCCGGCGCGAATGAAATCAGAACCGATCTCTGCGGCCTTCTTGCGTGCCTTTGCAGGGAGTGAGGCAGGCATCCCCCCACATAACGTAGCGCCCGCAGCAGCAACCCCGAACGACAGGAATTCTCTACGATTCATAAAGGCTCTCTTGCTTTTACCGATATCTTACAGATGCAGCTCGTCCAGGCGCACAGATAACCTGTCTTCCCGACACGCACACTGTATGCTCGCACTGATTAGAAGTATCCGCGCTGATTTCAACCGATGTCTGCGTGATTCTTACGCTGAACGCATCTCCTCGGTAAACCATCCGGAACTTCAGACTCTTCCATTTGCAATAAAGTCTCGGATTTATGGCAAGCTGCTTTTCGTCTGCGGTTACACCTCCGAAGCCAAACACGGCCGTCATCCACGCTCCGCCGTTTGCGGCCGGATGCGACCCGCCCATGAATACGGTGCCGACATACACTTTGTACTTGCCCTCGATATCAATTTTCGCAGTCTTCAGAAAATAGTCATACGCGAACTGGAGATTGCCGCACTCGGCTGCCACCATTGCGTATGCACACGCACTAAGACTCGACCCATGTTCGGTCAGGGGCTCGTAATATTCCCAATTTGCTTTCTTGATTTCCCTCGAGTAGCGGTCCCTGAACACATTCAGCATCAACACGACATCGGCCTGCTTGATAACCTTGGTAGGAACAGCCAGCCCCTGCCCCGCACCAAGATATTCGTCAGGATGGAGCCGCTGGGCCTTCAACTCTTCAATCGCAACGTTCCGGAGATTGAAGTAACCATCAAATTGTTCGATAACCCTCGTAGATTCGTCAGGCTGAGGCACGTATAACAACTCTGCCATCTCAGAGAAGAACTGGAGTTCGTCTACTATGTTGAGCTTTTCACAAAGCGTCGCCAGCGCAACTGGGTGTCTCGATTTCAAATGCACCACCAATGCATTTGCAATCTCGAATGTTACCTTGGCGACCATACTTGTGTAAGCATTGTTATTCACCCGTTCGTGATATTCGTCAGGCCCGACTACGTCGAGTATCTCGTACCGGTTCTTGTCTTTCTTGAAGTAAGCATAGGACTCATAAAAACGGGCGCACTCCAGAATAACTTCTGCGCCGCCCTCCAGTAACAACGAGTCATCACCGGTGATCTTGAAGTACTCCCACATGGCAATTGCGATATCACCACTTATGTGCACCTGTTTATCGCGGAAGTACGTGCGCAGGTCACGTTTGGTGAGTGGATCGCCAATATTGAAGTACGTGCATGCGTCGTCACCTGTCTCCTGACTCTCCCAGGCGTAAAAGGCTCCCCGGTAACCCGCACCTTCAGACTTGGCTTTGCGGCGGGCGCCGTCCAGGGTCTTGATTCGATATCGCAGCAACTCGACCGTCTTCTCAGGATAGGTAAAGAGAAAGAATGGAAACATGAACATTTCCGTATCCCAGAAGATCGCACCCTTATAAACCTGCCCTGAAAGCGCCCGTGCCGGAATGGAATTGGCGCTACCTTTGGTCGGGGCCACCATCAATAACTGGAAAATGCTGTACCGCAGGGCTCGCTGGGCTTCATCGTCGCCTTCAATCTCCACATCGCTCTGCAGCCACTTCCTGGCCCATTCCGCATTGTGTTCCGCCAAACAGCTTTCATACCCTGCAGCCTTGGCGCTGGTTGCGACACTCAGTGCGGCTCCCTCTACGGACCCATCAATATGGTCGTTTCCCGTGTAAACCGCGAAATACTTAAAGAACGTGTACGTTATTCCAGCCTCGGCTGACAGTTCGATGACCTGAAGGTTAATGTCCTCCCCTGTGGCGGACACTTCGCTTCCGAAGTTGCACTCCACGGCTTCGGCGACGGCAACCGCCGTGCCGGCTTCGCTGGTAATGCCGTGGACAAGCACGGCATTACCCTTTCGCTCCCCGCAGAGTTGTACAAGGTGTGGGCCATTCAGATCCCATATGTTGCGGTCAATCCCCGTTCTGATCTCAACCCGAGCAGCTCTATCGCACTTGACGCTGTATCGGATAACGCCCACATTTGCTTTCGCGGCACTCAGAAACCTGGTCGAGGTAATTGTGACTATGTTCTCCCGCGACCTGAACGTCGTCGTGCGTTCGAAGATCGCATTCCGCAGATGGATGGTCTGTTTGTGTTCTTCAATTGTCGTATGGAGAGCAGAAATTGGTTCGCCGTCTACAGTGACCTGTGTATAACCCGGATTGGGAGCGTTGACCGGTTCTCGCCAGGCGTCACCCACACGGTCGAAGATTCCAGCAAGAGTGATTCCGACCAGTTCGCTTGGGCCAAACTCGTCCAAGGTGCCGCGGTATCCCATGTATCCATTCGCAATCTGAAAGATATTCCCATTGCGCATGATACTTTCATTGTCATTGGTGAATGTGTCGCTGCATACCTTCCAGAGATCGGTCATACAAGTTGCACGTCTTCCTGGGTGTGCGCGAAGAGTTGCTCGTCCGCCACCTTATCCTTCACGAATGCCATAAGCCCGGCGGAAACTAACATCGCTGCGCCCCCCAACACAACCGCGAAAATGGCTTGCCCATGGAACAGGGTGCGCACTAAAAGACCAAGAATGGCGGAAGCCAGAATCTGCGGTATGACAACGAATAAGTTGAACACGCCCATGTAAACGCCCATCTTGTTGTGCGGTACTGAACTGCTGAGAATGGCGTAAGGCATCGTAAGCAAGCTCGCCCAAGCTATGCCCACTGCGGTCATGGAGATCAGCAGCAGCTTGGGATCTCTGAATAGATACATCGAGATCAAGCCGAGGCCTCCAATTGCGAGGCAGACAACGTGGGTTGCCACGCGACTTATCTTCCTGGCCAGAACCGGAAGCAGAAATGCCACGAGTGCCGCCACGCCGTTGTAGACAGCCATCAAAACGCCAACCCAATTCGCTCCGCTGTTGTATAAGTCAGATTTCGCGTCAGTGCTTCCGAAGTGATAGCAGGTGATCGCCGGCGTGGAATAGATAAACATTGCGAACAGGGCGAACCAGGTGAGTACTGTCACCATTGCCAACTGCCTCATGGTTTTCGGCATGTTCCGCAGATCGGCAATCATCTCAACCATGCCGTTGATTTTTCCGCTCGCATATCGACGCGCCGCAGCCAGTTCCAGAACACCGTAAATCGCGGTTCCAAACGAGAGGATGTACAGACCTTGATACCAGCCTAGGGCCTTCACAAGGCAGGTCAGAACGATGCCGCCCACCAATAGAGCTGCGCCTTCCTTGTAACATCTCGCGGCGTCCAGAGTGGTCTCCGCCTTTTCCAATCCCACAACAGCCTGGTTGAATTCCTCTTGCTCTTCTGGTGAGTACTCCTTAACGGAACAGATGGTGTACAAGACTGTCAGCAGGAAGGCTACTCCGCCGACATAGAATGACCACTTCACCGACGGTGGAATTTGTCCCTCGGGAGCTGTATTCGCAATGTGAAGCCACTTCGTAAACAGATAAGGCGCCATGGAGGCGACTACTGAACTGGCTCCGATGAAGAACGTCTGCACCGCAAACCCCTGCGTTCTCTGTTCGTCGGGCAGCATGTCGCCAATAAACGCGCGGAATGGCTGCATCGACACGTTGATGGATGCATCCATGATCCATAACATTCCCGCCGCGAACCACAGGGCTGGCGAGTTTGGCATGATCAACAGGGCCAGTGATGACAGGATTGCACCTGCAAGAAAATATGGCTTGCGACGGCCCAGGCGGTTCCACGTTTTGTCGCTCCAGTAACCGATGACTGGCTGGATCAGCAATCCGGATACGGGCGCGGCAATCCACAGTATGGGTATCTTCTCGACGTCAGCGCCAAGTGTCTGGAAGATTCGGCTGACGTTAGCGTTCTGCAAGGCAAAGCCAAACTGAATGCCGACATATCCAAAACTCATGTTCCATAACTGCCAGAAGTTTAGCTGTGGTTTCTTTCGCATAGTGTTATCTGCCGGTTCTTGAAACATGAGTGCGCTTTTGTGAAAACCAATTATGAATGTCGTTTATGGATAGTTCCGAAATGTCACGGACGACGAGATCGGCTCCGTTACTGAGCAACTCGTGTGCATTATTTCCTCGGGCTACACCCACGATGAGTCCGAACTTGCCCTTTGCTCCGGCCCGAACCCCGGAGACCGCGTCTTCCACTACAACAGCCCGGTCGTATCGAACTCCGAGGGTGTTGCATGCGAGGATAAAAATGTCTGGCTCCGGCTTACCTCTGAGACCCAGTTCCGCCGCTACGACACCATCGACAGAGGTTTCGAACAGATTGGCGACTCCGGCTCTCTTCAAGATGAGCGAGCAGTTCTTGCTTGAGGTTGCAATGCCTACCCGGACACCTCTCCTCAGCAGTTCTTTGACGAAAATGATTGTGGAGTCGTAGACTCCCACCCCTTCTTCTTCCAGCATCTGGTTGAAGATTTCGTTCTTCCGGTTTCCTAAGCCGCAGATGGTTTCTTTCCGCGGTTGATCTTCGGGTTCGCCAAGAGGGATCTTGATGCCGCGAGACTTCAGAAATGAGGTGACACCTTCATACCTCGGTCGTCCATCGACGAACTGCAAGTAATCTTCATCGTGGGAAAATCGTCGGAAGGGTTCGCTGAATTCTCTTTCTCGATAACGAAGGTATTCATTGAACATTCTTTCCCAAGCGGAGGCATGCACGAGCGCTGTCTGGGTGACGACGCCATCCATATCGAAGATGACAGCGTCAAAGTTCAACATGCTGCACCTGGGCACGCGGGATTCTGGAAAGCACCTGCCTGAAGGCTGAACGCTGCGACATTGAAAATGGAGCAATCGAACAATAGGTCATGGAGAGGGGAGAGCTCTTGACTGAATGCGTGTGCAGGATGAACGAATGGTGGTCGAGGCGTTCTGGCAGGCGCTGCCGCAGCCCGTCGGGTTCGCCGATCAACACATCCGCTTGCCAGTCCTTCATGGACGTTTGCTCCGCACCCGCCAGATCTCCTTCCGTGCTACATGTTTCGCTCGCTGCATCGCAGCCTGCGGCCTAGGACGGAGGGACCTGAAACTCAGGCGAGTTTCTTATAGAAGGTGTCTGGACAGAGAAAAAGCTCCTTACGGTAAAACGCAGAGCAAAGCTGGTGAGCTATCTTTCAAAAGCCCGCTTGGATTGGCCGGAAACTTGTTTGGCAACTTGGAAGGTCAGTGCTCCCAAGGCAGGTAAAGTTGGGACTTTACCCGAAAAGAATGAGCCTTATCCTTCCAGGCTGGCCTATTCCCATTCTTTCTGCGACGGCCTTTCCCGCCAAATAGACCGATGCATATGCACTTTACCCAGCGCTTATATTCATACTTAGTCGCAAGACAACCTAAACATCCGCGGCTTCACATTGAACTTTGGGCTATAATCTGTGCACTCGGCTAGCGCCCCCGGATGAACACTCCGAGTGGGAGATCCCGATGGCTACCAAGAGCACCGCCACCCCGTCAAAGAAAGTGAAGAACCCCGGCGCGAGCACGCCTTCGCCCCGGGGCCCATCTCCGGCTGACAAATCGAAACGCTCGGAGGTGCTGCCGGACCGGGTTGATACATTCGATCCGCAGCTGCTGCTGACGAAAATTTCCGTTGGAAAATCTAGTCGGGAGTACCAAGCCGAAGAGTCGATCTTTTCACAAGGAAGTGCCGCGGATGCGGTCTTTTACGTCCTTCGTGGCAGGGTAAGACTCACCGTGGTATCAAAGAGCGGCAAAGAAGCCGTGGTTGCTATCTTGCCCGAGGCCAGTTTCTTTGGCGAAGGCTGTCTGGCAGGTCAGCCGGTTCGGATTTCCACCGCCAGCGCCAACCAGAAGAGCACCATTGTTCGCATCGAAAAGAGCGCGATGATCGCGCTACTTCACGAGCAACCGGAGTTTGCAGAAGGCTTCCTCGCCTATCTGCTCTCCCGCAATGTCCGCATGGAAGCTGACCTAGTGGATCATCTATTCAACTCCAGCGAGAAACGCCTGGCCCGGCTTCTCCTGCTGATGGCCAACTTTGGCCAGGAATCGCAACCGATGCCACTCATTGCCAAGATGAGCCAGGAGACTCTCGCTGAGATGATCGGAACGACCCGGTCGCGAGTGAGCTTCTTCATGAATCGGTTCAGAGAGATGGGCTTCATCGACTACAGCGGCGGCGGCATGTACGTCCACAGCTCGCTCGTCAGCGTTGTTCTCCACGACTAGCGGCTGGTAAAAGGACCAACCCCTTACTCGCCGCCTTCTGTCCCACCAAATTTGTAATTGACTGTTTCAGCGGGCAGGCAGTATCACACGTCCATGAACTCCGGACGGTAGTCTTTCCAGATTCCGGTTGCCGGCGAAATCACACGTACCGGTACTTCTTCTGCGTACTTCGCAGTTCTCACCCATCGCCAGGCTTGCTGAATTTCGGAGGAGTCGAAGTAGCGAGTTTCCGATTCCAGAATCGCGGCTCCAGCGGTCAACATCGCCGCAAGCGCATCCCAGCCTTCTGCTCCCACAACCGCCATGCGAGCAATATGATCGGTGTGCTTTTGAAGGAATCTCATGTCTTCCCAGCGCGCCTTCCACTCGGCCCCGCTCATTTCCGTCAGGTCTACGAGGATTCCGATCGGATGCTTCTTGCGTTGTGCAATGAAGAATTCAAGCTGTGGTTCGAATGCTCTGAGGTCATCAGCTGACAGTTCGCCGACCACGCGAAAGCCGAACGCGGTCTCTCCATTTTCCTTGAGACGCTCGATCATAGATTCTCCATTCATTCTTCCGGGGCTTGGATCGAAGATGATCGTCTGCCGGACGCCAACAAAGCAGAACACCCTCTTCTCGTGCCACGAATCACACTTTAGCCGGTGGTGGTATGACGGAACTGTGCTGTTTTGATCATTTCTTCAATGGGGAGCGGCGATGTGACCGCAGTGGCCCCCTCCCACGCACGCAAGCCAATGAACGATCCGAGCTCATCGCGTCGGCCATTCTCATTTCCTCAACAACTCTACGTCGCGCTCAGGTTCGTGGCTCAGACTCTCGGCTGGAGGATTACCACTAGAAACGAAGCTGATCGCAGTGAGCGCAACAAAACTCACTGCTAGCCCCGGATAAAGCGGATCAACTCCCCTGGGTGCCACCATGTGCCAAAGTAAAGTTGCCAGCGGCCCAAGGCACGCGGCAGCGATTCCAGCTTTCTGGCTGACGTACTGCGGGAAGAACAAGACACCGAGCAGAGGGAACAATACTGTACATCCGCGCAGGCTCATGGACAGGAAGCTCCAGTCCAAAATCAAAGCACTGGAATTGCCCGTGACAAACCACAGGGGAACCAGCGATGTCAGCAAAAGCGCGACCCGCTGCACCCTCACAATTTCCACCCCGCGGGCTGAGGGCCGCAGGTGCTGCTTGTAGATGTCAATGGTGAACATCGTTGAGATTCCAAGCGCCAACCCAGCCGAACATCCAACGATTGTCACCAGCAAAGTGGCGAGGACCACTCCCGACAGCATAGGTGGAAGAAATTTCAACGCAAAGGCAGGCATCGCTTCGGCCGATGGCGTGGCGGGAAATTGAGCTTTCATGCAGAGCCCGACGAGCACGGCTCCTAACCCGATGATCGGAGTCAGAAGCGCCGAGATCAGGGCTCCCCTTCGCGCTGCTTTTAGGTCCCTGGCTGAAGCGATTGCCTGAAAATAGGTTTGGGTCGAGAGGACCCCCAGCAGCATGGAGAACCCTGCGGCCCCGTCCACCGCATACCCGCGCCCAAAAAGCGAGAACCATGGATACGCGGGAAAAGTATTCGTCAGCCCAGAGACGCCGCCCACCTTGTGCCAAGCGACAGCTCCACAGCACAACAACGACACATAGACGAGAACGACCTTCAGGATTCCGCCCAGGCCTGTGCCCCATACGCCTCCAAACATCACGTACACGAGCATCAACACAGTTCCCAGAATTGCCGACATCGCAGGTCGCATGTGAAGCGTAGAACTGCACAAGGCGACAAAGGCGAGACTGTTTCCAATAAAGCTGAAGAAAATTCCGAGCGAGGTAAACACCGCCACAATAGGGCGGACTTGTGGGCCGTAGCTTCGTGCCAACAACTGGGGAACGGTGGTGGCGCCGCTTTCATACAGGCGACGTCCCAAGCCTGAGGCCAGCAAAATGAACCCCAATCCGGCACCTAAACACCACCACCAGGCTGAGAGTCCATAGCGGAAAGCCACTTGCGCGGTACCGATGGTGGATGCTCCACCCACCATGGTCCCCATCAAACTGCCTGCCACCAGCGTCGCCGTCGCTCGTCGGCCACCGACAGTAAAGTCGTCGGCCGACTTCACCTTGCCGGCGGCGTACACTCCTACGCCCGTGATCAATAAGAAAACTAGACCAATTCCGAGTAGATATGAGTACTGGAGCACGCTGGCTCCTTGTCCGAAGCTCGAAAATGTAACTCAGGCAGTGGGAGCTTCAAAACCATTGTAGCCGCCCATTGGATCTACTGGATGTGTGTTTGATATCAGAAAATTCTGGCGGAGAGAGTGGGATTCGAACCCACGTTAGAGTTTCCCCTAAACACGCTTTCCAAGCGTGCGCCTTCAGCCACTCGGCCATCTCTCCGCTTGATTGGCGGGATTCGCTTGCGCGAACTTCTCTATTGTAACGTACGCAGTTGCTTCCGTGGGGGCAGAGCAATTTGCATACCTGTGGATTACTCTCGCGCCTAACTTCGTACGTTTACGGCAGGAGAGTCGGTCGTCGCAGGTGTCTGTGCTTCCGCGGGAACCGTGTCGCCGGCATCTGGCTTGGTGTAGTTCTCCAGCAATTTGTGATGCATGCAGTAGAGTGCCAGTTCCAGGCGGTCTGACACGCCCAGTTTGTCATATACCTTGCGCAGGTAATTCTTCACCACCTGTTCGGTGGTGCCCACTTCCTGAGCGATGTCCTTGTTGCGGAGGCCCTGTGTGACACCGGCGATGATCTGAACCTCTTTGTTGCTCAACCGCACACGATTGCGCGGCTGAGTAAGTAGCGCAGCCTGCGCGCGGTAGGCCTCGATGACCCAGTTCACGCCACGATTATCCAGCCAGGTCTCGCCCTCATTCACCTTGCGAATGCAGCGCACAAGAAGGTCTGGAGCAATCGAACGCGTCACGATGCCGCGCACGCCCCGGCGCAGCAATTCGACCGTCTGCTCCTCAGTAGGCTCAATCATGACGAGTACGATTTTCAGGGCGGGAGCAATAGCAAGCATGTTGGAGACCGCGTCCGCTGGCGACTCGCTCAACCCGCATTCGAACAGCATCAGGTCCGCGTCATAGCGGCTTACGGCAGTAATTGCATTTTGCTCTGATTCGACCTGAGCCACAATGCGAATGTCGTCTTCAATGGCGACAATCTTGCGCACGCCCACGCGAAAAATGGGCTCGCTATCCGCCACAATAATGCGGATGGCGTCGTCTGAGCCTGGTTCGACTTCTGATTGCAACTGAGGTGTGGCCTCGTCGGTGGCCATTTAGCTTTTCCCGCTCTCTTGAGAGTTCGTGTTTCGGCTAGGTTAGCGGGTAATGCGGTATTCGTCAATGATTGCGCCGACCGCAATCTTGTCTCCGACGGGAGTGCAGCGGACTACTCGGCCCACGCAATCGACCATTACGTCCTTCTGGGCTCCCATAGCCTGCGCTGGCATGGAGATGGAAAACTGAATCCGTGAGCCGACCGGGTACTCGACTCCGCAGTGAATCAGCACGCCAGCTGCGGAAATATCCTGTGTTTCCGCCGACTGCCCTTCTTGTTTCTCATGAAGGTCCACGTGCAGATGCAAAGGAAACCGCACGGCGCCGCGCAGATCGTTTGTATTCTCGTTCCTCACGACATAGTCCATGGCTTCGTCTTTCACGTGCAAAGGATATCCCTGTAGGGGATAAATGAAAAATTACTAAAGTGCCCTCGGCGGTACACCCGCCCGATTACGCGTTTTGCGGCCACTGTTTTGGGCTAGAAACGCGTTGTTTCAGTAAATTGGAACCCCTCAACCCGCATGGGGGGAGCGATCATGTCGAAGGCTTCCTCGCCGCAGGCACGCACGGGAGTTCCCAGGTCGAGGACCTGCTTCAGCATTTGGATGACACTCTGATTGAATCGGAAGTTCCGGATTCCCTTCCCTACCTTGCCATTTTCTACGGCGAAAGTGCCGTCGCGAGTCATGCCGGTCAGGATCTTTTCGAAGGCATCCACCTCGCGGATGTACCAGAGACGCGTCACCAGCAGGCCGCGTTCGGTGCGGGAGATCATTTCGTCAACGGTCTTTGCTTCTCCGTCCGCCACCTGGAAAACGATGTTCGTTGCTGCTTCGCCGCCTTCGTTGGGCAGGCTGAGGCCGTGGCCAGTGGCGCGAACGTTGTTCAGTTTTTGCGACAGCTCTGAGTTCCGGATGCGTTCCGCGGTGCCGCGCGACATGGCCAGATCGCAGACAACGCCGCGATCCACCAGCGTGAGGCGCTGTCGCGCCACGCCCTCGCCGTCGAAGGCCGCGCCTGTCTGTGCGGGGTGGAGGACGTCATCCACGATGGAGATGTTCTCGCCTAAGAGTTGCGTTCCCACACGCCCGTTGAGGCAGGAGCGCTGCTCGAGCAAGGCAAGTCCGCTGAAGTCGGCGACGAGAAAGCCGATCAGGTCCACCACCGCCGATGGCTCAAGAATCACCGTGTACTTGCCCGGCGGAAGCTCCACGGGAGCCGCTGAACGTAAGGCTTTTTCGGCGGCGATCTCGGCCAGTTTGCGCGCGTCGAGTTGCGCAGCTGTCGTGTAGTTCTGCTTCTGCCAGCCGGAACTATCTGCGGCCTGCATGGTGATGGAAGCTTCGGCGAGAGTTTCGCGATGCCAGCGCGCGACTCCGTGCGAATTGAACAAGGCCTCAAATTGGTCCGCGCAAGAGTAGATGCCCGCGGAGTTCAGGTCATTGCGCACGGCGATCCTGACCATGGCGGCCACCTGCTCGGCGCGCTGATGGGCGCCCATGCTGGCAGTGGCTTCGCAGTAGCGATTGGGATTCTGCTGGCTTCCCTGCTCCGCCGCAGTCAGCATGGGCAGCAGTTCCGGATCGTCTTCCTGTACCTGCGCGAGCGCCTCCGCCTGGTGAACCACGCGCCGCAAGCTGTCTTCATCGAAGCGATTGGTGGTGGCGCGTGCAGTGCGTCCGCCCATCTGCACGCGCACGGAAACCTCGCAGCTTTCCTCGCTAACGTTCTGCGTGATTCCGTTGTTGGCGAAGCGGGTGAGCGCCGAGCGTCCGCCGGTGACCGATACTTCTACGTCGCTCACCGATGCGGCGCGCCGCACCTGCTGGAAGAGCTCTGAACAGCGGTCCTGGTCCATCGCTATATTCGTATTCATCGATCTTTATCCGTTCCACGGCTGTCGAAGTTCAGTGACGTGTTTTGCGCGTTCCGCAAGCTCGTAAGTCGTTGAAAACGAGTTTCACGATTAGCAGCGGAGTTAATCGTTGAAACCTCCATGGTTACCGGGTGGTTAATGTTACTTTCGTGTTACCAGGGCTTGACAACGAGCACCCTGAGAAGGGGGGTCGATTTCGGCCCCTTCGAGCCAGTATTCTGAAGCCAACTACTGAAAAGTCAACAGCCCCACTCAAGCCAACAACGGTCTTAACAACTCGAAAGCAAAATCAACGTCAACGACCCCACCCTAACCAACGGAAGGTTAGTATGGGGCACCCAGAGTCAACGTCAACGACCCAGAATCTGTTAGTCGCCGTAGGCGCCACCGATCTTCACCTGGCGGAACCGGGCGGGCGCTGCGCCGTGTCCAGTTCCCATGCCTTGCTCGGGTTGTCCCTTGCCGCAGTTTGGAGTGCCCCACAGAGTCCAGTAGCGGCGGTCGCAGATGGCGTCCATCGAATTCCAAAACTCGGTGGTGATGCCCGAGTACGAAGGGTTGCGCAGCATCTGTCCGAGCTTGCCGTGTTTGATCTCCCATGCGGCCTCGCATCCGAACTGAAAGTTGTAGCGCTTGTCGTCGATGGACCACGAGCGATTGGTCTCCATGTAGATGCCGTTATCAGTGGAGCCGATCAAATCATTGAAGCTCAGCCGATGTTCACCGGGGAGGATGCTGATGTTGCTCATGCGCACGATGGGAACACGCGCCCAGCCTTCGGCGCGCATGTGTCCGCCGGAACGGTTGCGACCAATTCTGGCCGCGGTGTCGCGCGAAGAGAGATAGCCTTCGAAGAGGCCCTCGGTGATGATGGGCACGCACTGCGCCTCAACGCCCTCATCGTCATAGGCAAATGTTCCGAGGCCGGGGCCATGTTCGGGACGCGCATCGGCGACAACGTTGACGAGGTCGCTGCCATAGCGAAGGGTGTGGAGCTGATCGAGCGTGAGAAATGAGGTTCCCGCAAAGTTTGCCTCGTAGCCAAGGACGCGATCGAGTTCGATAGGATGGCCGATGGATTCGTGGATCTGGAGACCGAGCTGCGAGGCGTCAAGGATGATGTCGCGCAGGCCCTCGGGACATTGCGGAGCCTTGAGCAGCGCCACGCACTCACGCGCCACGCGAGTTGCGTTCTCCAGCAGGTGAAGCTCTTCTATGAGTTCGTAGCCCTTGTTCTGATATTGTCCGCCGAAGGAATTGGGATAAGAGCGCGTCTGGATGGAGTCGCCTTCGAAGGCATGGGCGGCAAAGCCTGCTCCGGTGGTGGTGCGGGTCTGGTGGATGGCGGCACCTTCGGAACTGTAAAACCACTGCTCGTAGCGCCGAAAGCTCATGCTGGTCTCGGCGAGGGTGACGCCTTTCACCGCAGTCAACTTGGTATCGAGCTTGCGCAGCAGTTCAAGATTCTGCTCGATGGAAACCGTGAAGGGATCGATGAGGCACGGGGAACTCCACTCGGCCACGGCTGCGGGTTCCGGCACCAGGCGAACAGGCTGCTGTTGAACCTGGGCTGAGGCACGGGCAATCTCAACGGCCAAGGCGGCGCAGCGCTCCACGCCCTCGCGAGTGAGCTCCTGCGTGGCGGCAAAGCCCCAGCCGCCATTGCAAAGCACGCGTACTCCCAGACCCAACGACTCACCTTCGGCGGCCACGGCCACTCGCCCATTGCGAGTTCCGAGGGCGCGCCCACGTTCATGCACAATGCGCGCCTCGGCGTGGTCTGCACCACGAGCCACGGCCATCGCCAGTGCCCAATCTCCGATCTGCTTCATTTCCACTCCAGCCGCCAATAGCGGCAGGTCCGATTTTAGCTCTTCCACGCTACACTGGAGTGCCTCAGCCGGTGCACCCGGTAAAGGAAAGGGTTTCTGATGCGTGATGACGCGTTGCAGATGAGCACGAAGAAGATCGGGATCGCTCCGATGCTCTCGGTTCGGAACGGCGCCAAGGCAGTTGAGTTCTATAAAGCTGCTTTCGGAGCTGGCGAGTTGTTCCGCGTTGATAGCGCGACGGGAGAAGTGGTGGCGCAGTTAGAGGTGGGGGGTGCCGAGTTCTGGGTTGCGGACGAGTCTCCCGAGCATCTCAACTTCAGTCCTGAGTCTGTTGGCGGCGGCACGGTGCGAATGGTAATGACCGTGGAAGATCCGGACGCTGTGTTTGCGCGCGCATTAGAGGCGGGTGCGACCGTGGTGTGGCCCGTTGGCGAGCAGTATGGCTGGCGGTTGGGCAGACTGGTGGACCCGTTCGGGCATCACTGGGAGATCGGCAAGCTGCTGCCGACTAAATAAGGATGACTGAGATGCTGGGAATCCTGCTCCGACTCGCGCTCATCGCGACCCTTCTGGCGGCGTCTGCTTGCAAGAGCCAGCCGCGTAGCGATCCACCCATGCAGGAGCAGACCGCGCAGGGTGAGTCGGGCGACTTTGACTACTACCTGCTCGCGCTCTCATGGGCTCCGAACTTTTGCGCCTCGCACTCGGGTTCGGCGAACGAGTGTGGCAGCGGAAGGCACGTGGCTTTCGTAGTACACGGACTTTGGCCGCAGGCGGAGCGGGGACGGTTGGATGAACCCTGCCAGCACACTTCTCCGGTAGCGGCAGACGTGGTGCGCTATGCGCTCAACTTCTACCCTGATGCGGGACTGGTGCAGCACGAGTGGCAATGCCATGGCGTGTATTCCGGACTTTCAGCGGCGGACTACTTTGCCAAGGTGGGCAAGGCATATCAAGGACTGCAGGTTCCGGCGGCGATCTCTGGCATGACAGCGGACACAGAGGTGCGCACGGCAGACCTGCTGCGGCAGTTTGAGCGGGCGAATGCGGCTCCGGAAGGATCGTTTGTAGCGTCATGCCACGATGGAGAGTTGGTGGGGGTGGAGGCGTGCTTCAGCAAGGACCTGAAGCTGCGGAGATGCTCTCCTGCGCAACACGGGTGTAAGGGGGAGTTGCTGATGAGGGCTCCGCGATAGGGGGGGACACCTAAGAACAAGAGCAATTACCCCACACAAGCCAACAGAGGGCTTGTATGGGCCACCCGGTCCAGAAGAAGGCTTGTATGGGCCACCCGGTCAAGAGTGCAAAGACTAACAACAAGAGCAAGGTCAACAGACCCACTTCTGCCAACGGAAGGCAGAAATGGGGCACCGACCCCACACAAGCCAGAAGAGGGCTTGTATGGGCCACCCGATCATCTCGCAGCAGGTGCTTGGTGGCTACTGCTTTTGCAATCCTTCGGCGGTGAAGAGGAGGGTGACGCGCTGTCCGGCTTTGCCGAGGGTTCCGGCAGGCTTGCCATTGCAGGTGACCGTGACACCGGCAGGATTTCCCACGATTAGCCTGATGCGCTCCTTGGCCTTGTAGGTGCGAGTGGTCATCTCGGGCTTGGCTGGATCGAGCGTCACGGTCTCTGCCGGATTGTCATCACTGAGCACGCTGATCCAGGAACGCGCGGTGGCGGAGATGGAAACCTCGACGGGCACGCTCTGTTCTGGCGCGACGGCTGGCGGTGCAACCGGGGTTGCGTCAGGAGGTGGTGTGGCGGGGGCGGTGCTTTCCGCGGGGACTGATGCAGGAGGCTGTGTGACGGGGGTGGGAGCGACGAAGGCGACGTGGGTCTGCTGCGTCGCGACCTGCTCCCTGTGTTCCTTCCAACGTTCCCGCAGCCAGAGCCCGCCGAGGACCAGCGCCACGAGGATTGCCACTACGCCGACGACGGTAGCAGCGTTGGGACCTCCTCCGCCTCTTTGCGGACGCGCGGCCTCAACCTGGTTGGCGAGGGTGGTCATGTCGGTTTCAGGTGGAGCGACCTTGGCCGCCTCCATGTAGGCAGCGACGGTCTCATCTTCGTTCAGGCCAACGGCGCGGGCATAGGCCCTTACGAAGCCTTTGTTAAAGATGCCGCCCGGCAATTGCTCGAAGCGTTCCCACTCCAACGCCTGCAATGCCCTGGTTCCGATTTTGGTGGTGGCTGCAATCTCTTGCAGCGTGATGTTGCGCGCTTCCCGTGCCTGGCGCAGTTTTTGCCCAAACGATGCCACGTCCACCCTCGTCGGATTCCCCGGTCTAGGAACTGCATTCTGCCGCCAGCGCGGGAACACGCGTGCGCCACCTGGTGCTCAAAGTGATTGCAGGTCTGCGGTCATCATAGAAATGCCGCAAACGCAAAGTCAAACACAATCCCGTCTTGCGATCTCAAATTCGTCGACTTGCGGTTGACTGGCCAGCGGCGGTTACGCGGGAGGTCCCAATTTCGGCACTGTGCAACCGGCGCTTGCACGATATAATGGAGACTCTTTTCAGCCCAATTGCAGGCACGGCAGGATCCGACACGATGATTTCACCGGATGAGATCGCAGAAGTGAGTCACTCCAAACCGGAGCTCGCGATCCTACACGACGTCGCCAAGGCCATTACGTCTTCGCTGAACCTTGATTCGATTCTTCAGAACATCATGGAGAAGGTTGCGGCGTACTTCAAGCCCGACAACTGGAGCTTGCTGATGACCGACGAGGAGCATCGCGAGCTGTATTTTGCGATTGCTGTGGGCGACGCAGCCGAGTCGCTCAAATCAGTACGGCTGCGGATCGGCGAAGGCATTGCCGGATGGGTGGCACAGTACGGTGAGCCGCTGATTGTGCCAGACGTCTCCAAGGACCAGCGCTTTGCCTCCCGCATTGACCAGATGACGCAGTGGAAGACCAGCTCGATCCTGTGCGTTCCGCTGGCCTCCAAAGAGCGCGTACACGGAGTCATTCAACTGGTCAACGTTGACATGACCACCTTTGGCGCCGATCAGTTCATGCTGCTACAGGCGCTGGCCGACTACGCCGCCATCGCGATTGACAACGCCCGGTCCGTGGAAAAGATACAGGAACTGACGATCACGGACGATTGCACCGGACTGTACAACGCGCGTCACCTGTACAACACGATCGAGTCTGAGCTGTATCGCTCCACCCGCTTCAGCTACGAGTTCAGCGTGCTGTTTCTGGACCTGGACCGCTTCAAACTGGTGAACGACACGTACGGTCACCTGGTGGGCAGCCGGTTGCTGTACGAGATTGGCGCGACCATCAAGAGCCGTTTGCGTCTGATCGACTACGCGTTCCGCTACGGTGGGGATGAGTTTGTGGTGCTGCTACCGCAGACGAGCAAGACATCTGCCATGGTGGTGGCGCGGCGCCTGCTGGAGTTGATGCGCAATACGAAATTCCACGTGGGCGAGCATCTCGACCTGAACGTGCGCGCCTCGCTGGGCGTGGCGGGATTCCCGGAAGACGCCAAGAATGCGCACGACCTGATCCGCTGCGCGGACGAGATGATGTACACGGTGAAGAACTCGACGCGCGACGGAATCGCCATCTGCGGCAAGGGACTGGTGACGTAGCTCGATCTCTCCTGCTCTCCCACCTTAGCCGCACGAAGAGCGCGCGCCGAAGGTGGGGCACCCACACCCAAGTTCTGAAGAGACGGCTTGCCCGTGTTGCCCCGCTGCGCTTACCATTCCCACATTCATGAAACGTCGCGCGTTTCTCCTCACTACTCTCGGCGCAGTTGCCGCCGCACAGATGCCGCCGGAAGATATGGCGGCGGCCTGGATTCACAACGCATTGACGGATGACAGCGCAGGCGCACGGGAGTTCCCGCAATTCCCCAAGGGATTCCACTGGGGCGTGGCCACCAGCGCCTACCAGATTGAAGGCGGAGTGCACGAGGGCGGACGCGGCGAAAGCATCTGGGATCGCTTCTGCCACACACCGGGACGGATCAAGGGCGACGAGAACGCAGACATCGCGTGCGACCACTACCATCACTGGAAACAAGACATTGCGCTGATGAAGTCGCTGGGCATCCAGAGCTATCGCTTCTCACTGGCGTGGCCGCGGTTGCAGCCGAAAGGTTCGGGAGCAGCGAACCAGCACGGCATCGACTTCTACTCGCGCATCATTGATGAACTGCTGCGGGTTGGGATTCGCCCGTTTCCGACGCTTTACCACTGGGACCTGCCGCAACCGTTGCAGGATGCGGGTGGATGGGGCTCACGCGAAACGGCGAGCCGCTTTGCGGACTATGCGGCGCTGGCCGCACGACATTATGGAGATCGATGCAAGCGCTGGCTGATCTTCAACGAGCCCAGTATGTTTGTGAACCTCGGACACCTAAGCGGAAGACACGCACCGGGCATCCAGGACGCGGCGCTTACGATGCGGGCCGGACACATTGTGAACATTGCGCAGGGAAAGTCGTTCAAGGCAATGAAAGCCGCGGCGCATGGACTGAAGATTGGCAGCGCGTTCAGCATGTCACCGGCGCATCCGGCCACGAGTTCGGATGAAGACCAGAAGGCTGCAGAGCGATTCCATGCGTGGGAAAACGTGTGGTACCTGGAGCCTGCGCTGCGAGGACATTATCCGGCGGCAGTTGGAGCAGGGCTGGAAAAGCTGCTGGATATTCGCGCTGGAGACATGGAGCAGATTCGCGCGCCGTTCGACTTTATCGGGATCAACAACTATTCGCGCGCGGTGATTGGGAACGACGCGGGCTTCCCGATTCCATTTGTGGCCGTGCGATGGATGGCGGGTGAGTCTGGTCCGAAGACAGATGTGCAGTGGGAAGTTTATCCGCACGGGCTGTATGAGATCACGATGCGGATCTGGCGCGATTACCACTTGCCGATCGAAATTACGGAAAACGGCGCGGCTTACAACACGGCTCCCAACGGCGATGGTCAGGTGCTGGACCAGGCGCGCATCGACTTCTACAACGGATACATTCACGAGTTGGCCAGGGCCATTGCGGACGGCGCGCACGTGCGCAGCTACCATGCATGGAGTTTGCTGGATAACTTCGAGTGGAACGAGGGTTTCACTCCGCGATTTGGGCTGGTGTACGTGGACTACAAGACGCTGAAGCGGATTCCGAAGGCGAGCGCGAAGTGGTATGCGAAGCTGATTGCGGCGCAGAAGAGATAGGTAGCGCAGGAAGAAACCTCAATGGACGCGAAGACAATAAAGGCGCTTCTCAAGCTGGTGCCTCTTACGTTTGAGGGCGGGTACTATGCGGAGACTTATCGTTCGCAGAATGTGATTGCGCCGGAGTGCCTGCCCGGAAACTACACGGGACCGCGCTCGTTAGGTACAGCCATCTATTACCTGCTGGAGCCGGGCACGTTTTCTGAATTGCATTGGGTGGCGTCAGACGAGATCTTTCACTTTTATCTTGGCGATGCGGTGGAGATGCTGCAGCTATGGCCGGATGGCGAGACTCGGCAGGTGGTAATTGGTGCGGATCTTGAGCAGGGCATGCGCCCGCAGGTGGTGGTGCCTCGTGGAGTGTGGCAAGGGGCGCGGCTGGGGGCGGGAGGAAAGCTGGCGCTGCTGGGGTGCACGGTGAGTCCGGGATTTGAGTATGCGGATTATGAGAGTGGAAGGCGCGAGGCGCTGATGCAACGGTATCCGGGGCAAGCGCAGATGATTCGGGAACTGACGCGGGAGAGTTAGGAACGCGCTTCGCGCGGCTTTTATAGCTCCCGCCTTCGTTTGCCAAAAGAGGCAAGCGAAGATGGGGCACCCGGTGACGGCTAGTTTCGACCGATCAGATGAAACCCTTCCTCTATCTTGATCTCGACGGGAACCGGTTGACCATCTTTCATGCCGGGTGTAAATCTCCACTGACTGAATGCCTTGACCGCTTGCTCATCGAGTCCTCTTCCGAGAGGACGTAAGACCTTGATGTCCTTCGGACGGCCATCGACGTCGATCGTGGCGGATAGTAGAACGGTTCCCTGCAGTCCCGCTTTTCGAGCTGCATCTGTAAATTCGGGATCGACCCTCGAGATCACACGTGGCGGGCTCACTTGACCGCCAACTTTGAATACAGGGCCGGAGAGTGGCGGTACATTGCCTGGTTCATCGGGTGAAGCTGGAGCAGGTTTCGCGAGTTGCAGTCGGATCACACGAATGGGACTGTCCCAGCGAAATGAGCCCGCGATATAGAGGAAGTATCCCACCGGCTCGGCGCGCAGGTCGGCCGGCGACTCAGATTTCCAGCTTGCAAAATAGATGTCTAATGGAGAGCTTGCGGAATGGAGCATTCCCCATTCCAGTCCACGGCCCGGCTGCGGATCATCATTCACTTTCCGGATGACGAACCGTCCATCTGTTTTGGCGAGGCGGACAAATAGCTGCCGAAAACTCTCCTCATTCTGCTGCAAACCAATCGCGTATCGTCCGATCCAGCTCTCCGCCTGATCTTCTGGATACGAGCTGCGATACCAGTCCTGGTAGTTGGGGATTTCCGTCTGCTTGACCAAGGCCGTGAGCTCATCGCTATTGCTAGTTTTGGAGGCCACACGAATCTGCTCAAGGAAGAATCGAAGTCCTTCAGCGGTGTTGGGGTATTGAGCGGAAGCTGTCGCGTCCGCTGGGCGGTCTTGCGACCACAACGGCAGGGTGCAGCAGGCGCAGAGGAGCAACAAAACGGAGCAAACACGCAGTCTCATGGGAGTGGCCTTATAGCAGAACAGAGTACATCAGAAACTCGCGTGGATTAGACAATTCGCTGCGAATTTCACCACACTCAAGCCAACAGGCGGGTTGCGGGTTGAGAAGCTTTGGAATGGGGCGGAAGACTTGAGCGGGGTAGGGGTCCTTCACTTCGTTCAGGATGACACCTCAAAGCAAGAGCAAAACAAAAGCAAGACAGAAACGAGAACAAGAGCAAGAGCAAAAGCAAGAACAAGAACAAGAACAAGAACAAACAAAAGAGCAGGAACACAAGCAAAGACAATTGCTCTAAATCAAATGGAGATCACTTGTCGACGCCGAAGTCATAGACTACGGTGGCGTCTTCTGTGCCGTTGGAAATCACGATGGCGTATTCGCCGGGGGCGAGATCTTCGAGGGGAATCAGCTTCCACCAGTCGCCACTGAATTTCTCCACGCGGGAATGCAGATAGCGCTCGGTGGTGTTTTGTTCTCCAGTGACGGCAATCTTATTTCTTGCTACGACTCGCGCATCGCGCTTGCGATCGAGGCGTACGATGCGGAAGTTCTCCGCGGGGATCGTACCTTGGTCATTCTCTATGTCCACAAAGATGGAGGGCGCGGGAGTGTGCAAGCGGAGCTTTGCGGCAGCCCCCTTGAGTTCGATGGTCTGCGTCTGGCTGGCAACGGGAATGACGGATCGCTTCAGCATGTTCTTGCCGACGTTATCGTCCACCTGGATCTTGGTGCCCTCAACTTTGTGGAGGAGGGGCTTGCCGGCTGCTTCTTCAAGAAGAAAGATGCCGCCCTCGGCGGGAAGGCGAAGGTCGGGGGCGACGAGGGGAGTGTTGAGCATCTCCTCCTTGCGGGCGGTTATCTCTTCGGCGGTGACCTGCTTGAGTTCTTCTGTGTCCTTCTTGGAGCGCTCGGCATTCCACTCTTCGGTGGCCTTCCAGTCGACCAGAGACAGGGGAATTTCTTCCCACTCGCCACGCTCGGCGCTGAAGTACTTCACGCGGTCTCCGACTTTTTGCCACTCAACGGCCATCTGGTAGGTGCCATCGGTCAAAATCAAGCGGCGCACGGCTTGCGGCTGGACCGCCGTTCCGAGCAGCAGCCAAATGGCAGACACGGCCGCCAACCCCTTTAACGCTCGCAACATAGTCCCAAGCACATTCCGCTTCATAGCATCTCAAGATACCACTGCCGGGCCGTCTGGATGCCCGTCCGGAAGTCGACATTAAGAAATGTTTTCACTTTCTTCCCGGATGAGCCTTGCCCGCAGGCGCGATTTCGTACAAAATTGATTGTGCACCCCTCCTACATTCACCAACTCAAATACATAATGGTTCCGAGGACGATATGTCAGCAAAGTACATCTTTGTAACGGGCGGAGTTGTGTCTTCACTCGGCAAGGGCCTTGCTGCTGCCAGCATCGGCTGCCTGCTGGAGAGTCGCGGCCTGCGGGTTAATCTACAGAAGTTCGATCCCTACCTGAACGTCGATCCGGGAACCATGTCGCCCTTCCAGCATGGCGAAGTCTTTGTCACCGACGATGGCGCAGAGACCGATCTGGACCTTGGGCACTACGAGCGCTTCACGCACTCCAAGCTCACGCATGACAATAACCTGACGACTGGCCGCATTTACGAGCAGATTATCGCCAAAGAGCGCCGCGGCGACTACCTCGGCAAGACCGTGCAGGTGATTCCGCACGTGACGAACGAGATCAAGGCCGCGATGAAAAAGGTTTCGCATGATGTGGATGTAGTTATCTGCGAAATCGGCGGCACGGTGGGCGATATTGAGTCGCTTCCCTTCCTTGAGGCGATTCGCCAGATGCGGCAGGAGCACGGACGCGAGAACACACTGTTCGTCCACGTGACGCTGGTGCCGTTTATTGCCGCCGCCGGAGAGTTGAAGACCAAGCCTACACAGCATTCGGTGAAGGAACTGCTCTCGATTGGAATCCAGCCGGACATTCTGCTTTGCCGAACGGACCGCTTTCTGCCACAGGAGATGAAGAGCAAGATTGCGCTGTTCTGCAATGTGGAGGAGAGGGCGGTTATCACCGCCCGGGACGTGGCCAGTATCTATGAGTGTCCTCTGGCCTTTGCGCAAGAGGGCGTGGACAGGCTGGTGCTGAAGTATCTGCACATTGATGCCAAAGAAGCCGACATGAGCCAGTGGGAAGCGCTGGTGCACCGGGCCTACAATCCGCAGGATGAAGTGCTGATTGGCGTGGTGGGCAAGTATGTGGAGTACGAGGATTCCTACAAGTCATTGAAGGAGGCGCTGGTTCACGCGGCGCTGAAATACAACCTCAAGCTCAACCTGCAGTGGATTGAAGCAGAAGGGCTGGAGACGAAAGACAAGGACGACCGCAGCTACGAATCGCAACTGACGGGATATGACGGCATCCTGGTGCCGGGCGGCTTTGGCAAGCGCGGCATTGCCGGGATGCTGAACGGCATTCGCTTTGCCCGTGAGCATAACGTTCCTTACTTCGGCATCTGCCTGGGAATGCAGACGGCGTGCATTGAATTCGCGCGCAACGTGTGCGGACTGGACGACGCAAACTCCAGCGAATTTGATCCGGCGACACCGCATCGCGTGATCTACAAATTGCGCGAGCTGCGCGGAGTGGAAGAGCTGGGCGGCACGATGCGACTGGGTGCGTGGGACTGCAAGATAGAAGCGGATTCGCAGGCATTCAAGGCGTATGGCAGCACCGACATCAGCGAGCGCCACCGGCATCGGTATGAGTTCAACCGCGAGTATGAGGCACTTTTGACGGGAGCGGGACTGCGCATTACGGGGAACTCTCCGGACGGAACGTATGTGGAGATTGTGGAGCTGCCGAACCATCCTTACTTCTTGGGCTGCCAGTTCCATCCTGAGTTCAAGTCGAAGCCGCTGGAGCCGCATCCGCTGTTTGTGAGCTTCATCCACGCCAGCTACGAACATCGCGCCAAGCGGCTGGCGGAAGCGCAACCGGGCGAACAGAATCAGTACCTGCGTCCTGAAGGCGCGGGAAAACACTAACGCAACGAGAAGCATTGGGAAGCCCTGTCCTCCACATGGAGGATGGGGCTTTTTAGAGTGCACGCTAGGTGGAACAGACTGGCATCCCACCTTAGCCGCAACAGCAGCGGCGAAGGTGGGGCACCCGGCTTTACGGAATTTGATCAGCCCTCGATTTTCTTAAACCTTTCAGCGCGTGCGGGAATCTCATTTGTATGTCCAGTCAATCGATCACTTCAAGCAATACATTCAACCTCGGCGGCGATCTAACTGTTAACAGACTAGGGTTTGGCGCGATGCGTCTAACTGGAGATGGTATTTGGGGAGAGCCGAAAGACCCGGCAGAAGCCAAACGTGTGCTGAAGCGCGCCGTGGAGTTGGGCGTCAACTTCATCGACACAGCCGATGCGTACGGTCCGGAGGTGAGCGAGCGACTGATCGGTGAAGCGCTCTTCCCTTATTCCAATGGCTTGGTGATAGCGACGAAGGGCGGACTGACCCGCTCTGGCCCGAACAAGTGGGAGCCAGTGGGCAGGCCGGAATATTTGCGGCAGTGCGTGGAGATGAGCCTGCGGCGATTGAAGCTGCAACGCATCGATTTATACCAGCTGCATCGCATCGATCCCAAGGTTCCAGCCGAAGAACAATTTGGCGAACTCAAGAAGTTGCAGGACGAAGGGAAGATCCGGCATATCGGACTTTCAGAAGTGAAGCCGGCGGAGATCGAGAAGGCTCGGAAGACGATTCGCGTGGTGAGTGTGCAGAATATGTACAACATCGCCGACCGCGGCCACGAAGATACCCTGCAGTACTGCGAGAAAAACACGCTGGCGTTCATCCCGTGGTTTCCGGTGGCATCAGGCAAGCTGGCGCAGCCCGGTGGAGTACTGGATGAGACGGCGAAGAAGCATCACGCGACCGTGGCGCAACTGGCGCTGGCGTGGTTGTTGCATCGCTCCGATGTGATGCTGCCGATTCCGGGAACGTCTTCGGTGCGCCACCTGGAAGAGAACCTTGGCGCAGCGAAGATCAAGCTCAGCGCAGACGAGTGGAACGCACTGGAACAGAAGGTGAACGGCCTGAAGAAGACAGCATAGCGAAGGAGGCTGCTTTCTCCCATCAACCCACTACCCCAGAGTCGAATCTGGGGTAGTTTGCGTTTGGGACATTGTTTTTTCGCTGGCTCGCATTCCCAGACGAGCGTATGCCCGGCTCCGCTACAATGTCCTTTCACCTTCCAGGAGCCAGCATGGCACTGCTCGACCTAGGCGTCCTCTGCGATCCTGTTACCCGCGCAGCACTCGAACTGCGTGGAGGGTCTCTGCTCTGCGGAGCATCGAGCTACCAGATCAAGGAAGGCATTCCCGTGTTTGCGGCGGCGCCTGAGTCGGCCAATCGCCGATATCAGCGCATGTACGACCGCATTGCGCCGCTGTACGACTTCGCCGAGAAAGCTTACAAGCGGATTGTGCAGCGCGATATCCGCGCATTTCTGGGAGCCGAGTTCGAGTTGCGCCCACACATGCGCATACTGGAGGTTTCGATTGGCACGGGCGCGAATTTGCGGCTGCTGCCATCGGACGCCGAAGTCCACGGGCTTGATCTCTCGATGGGGATGCTGCGGGCGTGCCGTCGCAACCTGCGGCGCATGCATCGCGAGGCGGCGCTGTACCAGGGAGAGGCGGAACGGTTGCCGTTTCGCGACAACTCCTTTGACATGGTCTTTCACGTGGGAGGAATCAACTTCTTCAGCGACCGCCGCAAGGCGCTGGCGGAGATGTTTCGCGTGGCGCGGGCGGGTAGCAAGCTGATTGTGAGCGACGAGACGGAAGAGGTTGTCACTGGAGTGTACCAGCGGGTTCCTTTCGTCAAGAACTTCTTCCAGAAGAGGACGGCTCCAGTGGTGTCGCCTACCGACCTTCTGCCTGCGGCGGCGCAGGATGTGCGATTGAATACGGTGAATCGCGGAAAGCTGTACTGTTTGACGTTCCGGAAATGAAAAACTCAGAGACACGATTGGGGCATTGACGAGTGGAAGGCGACAGCCCCACTCAAGCCAACCGCAGGCTTGAATGGGCCACTGTGAAGTGCGCTGGTTGAAATGACTTCCGGGCAGCGCCGAAGATTGGGACAGGGTAGGGGTCCTTCGCTGCGCTCAGGATGACACTTCAAGAAACAAGGGCAAGAGCAAGAGCAAGAACAAGAACAAGGGCAAGAACAAGGGCAAGAGCAGGAAGAAAAGCAAGAACAACTAGCGAAAGCAAACGCAAGAACAACTGCAAATCCCAATCAATCTATGTTGAATACTTGGGCGAAGCGGTCGCAGGCCCAGTCAATCTCCTGCTGGGTGATGACCAAGGGAGGAGCGATACGGATGACGCGCTCGTGGGTCTCTTTGCAGAGCACGCCTGTCTCGCGCAGGCGTTCGCAGTAGGGGCGTGCAGGGACCGTCAGCTCCATGCCAATCCAGAGGCCGCGGCCGCGCAATTCGCGGATGACAGGATTGCGCAGCTCGCGCAGGCGGCGCAGGAAATACGCTCCCAGGGTGGCTGAGCGTTCGCAAAGTTTCTCGTCAATGATCACTTTGAGGGCGGCGCGAGCTGCGGCACAGCCAAGAGGATTGCCGCCGAAGGTGCTGCCATGATCTCCGGGCTGGAAGAGTCCGAGAATGCTGCGCGAAGCCAGAACGGCGGAGACCGGATAGAAGCCGCCCGCGAGGGCCTTGCCCACAATCAACACATCGGGTGTTGCTTCTTCGTGCTGATAGGCAAAGAGCATTCCGGTGCGTCCGAAGCCGGACTGAATTTCATCGAGCATGAAGAGGACGTTCTGCTCCTGACAGATTCTGGCCGCGGTGGCGAGGTATCCAGCAGGGGGAAGAATGACTCCGGCCTCGCCCTGAATGGGCTCGCAAAGGAAGGCGCAGGTGTTGGGAGTGATGGCCTGCTCAAGAGCTTTGGCGTCACCAAAGGGAATGACCTTGAAGCCCTCGGTGAAGGGGCCGAAGCCGTCACGATACTGCGGTTCGGTTGAGAAGCTGATGATGCTGATGGTGCGTCCGTGGAAGTTGTTGGCGCAGACGATGATTTCGGCGCGGTCTTGCGGGATGCCTTTTGTGCGATAGCCCCAGCGGCGCGCGGTTTTGAGCGCGGTCTCGACAGCCTCTGCGCCGGAGTTCATCAGCAGTGCCATGTCGAAGCCGGTTAGCTGATGCAGGTCACGAAGCAGTAGCGGGAACTGCTCGTTGCGGAATGCTCGCGAGGTAAGCGTGACCTTGGCGGCCTGTTCGGTGAGCGCCTGCAGAATGCGGGGATGGCAATGGCCCTGATTCACCGCCGAGTAAGCGGCGAGGCAGTCAAGATAGCGGCGGCCTTCGACGTCAGTTACCCAGACGCCTTGCGCGCGCTCAATCACCACGTCCAGCGGATGATAGTTGTGCGCACCGTAGCTCTCTTCCATCTCGATGAATTCCTGCGTGCCAAGGACTGACTCGGTTGATGCGCTCATCTTCTCTTCTCCCGAACTGCAAATTTCCTATCGCGCGGCGAGTGCCTCGCTCTCCAACAAATTCGTTGCGCTACTGGCGACGATCTGCGTTCCGCTGTCTCCGTGTAGAGCTTGCCGCAGATGCTCGCAATCGGTGATGGCCGCGCGCTGGCCTCCAGCATGCAGGAAGCGGATCACCGCCTCGATCTTCGGGTCCATGCTGCCGGGCGGAAACTCGCCGCGCCGCTGCATTTCTTCCAACTCGGCGAGGGTGATGTTGTGGATGGGACGCTCCATCAGCGTGCCGTAGTCGGCATAGACGCAGGGGACGTCGGTGGTGATCAGCAGCAGGTCCATGCCGAGTTGCGTGGCCAACAGAGACGAGGCGAGGTCCTTGTCGATCACGGCCTCGACGCCGTGCAGGCCGTCGCCGTTGCGGACTACCGGAATGCCTCCGCCGCCAGCGGCCACCACGAGCGTGTTGGCCGAGACGAGGCGGCGCAGGGTTTCGATCTCAACAATCTCGACCGGCTCCGGCGATGGCACCACGCGGCGATATCCGCGCTGGCGATCACGCACCATCTTCCAACCGAGACAGGCCATGCGCTCATGCGCTTCTTCGGCGGGGTAGAACATGCCGATCGGCTTGGTGGGATTGCGAAAGGCGGGATCTTCAGCGCGCACCAAGGTTTGAGTGATGATGCTGACGACGGGCGTATGAAGGCCCGCGCGCGCGAGTTCGTTTTCGAGGGCCTGCGCGATTTCGTATCCAATCTCGCCCTGGGTGCTGGCGTCGCAGAGGTCCAAGGCCTGCGGATAGGCGCGCCCGGTTGCGATCTCCGAACGCAGGAGCGCGGCGCCGACCTGCGGACCATTGCCGTGGGTGATAACGACGCGAAGGCCTTCACGCAGAAGATCGACAATGGCGGCGGCGGTGCATCGCAGATGGGCGTCCGTCTGCGACACACCTCCGGCTTCGCCATGACGTATCAGCGAGTTTCCTCCGACGGCAATCAGTACGGACTGCGTCATGACCCTGCTCTCCCACCTTTCGACAGCCCCACTCAAGCCAACAGCGGGCTTGAATGGGCCACCCGCCTTTCCCACCTTAGCCGCGCAAAAGACGCGCGTCGAAGGTGGGGCACCCGCGGTTACGGGTTAGTGCTGATGCGCCAACGATGCCACTGAAATATCGTGCCGCAACATGCGTTCGGGCACGTTGTACATGGTCTCGTACAGCACAGCCTTCTGTGTATGCAGGCGATTTTCGGCCTGCTGAAAGACGAATGAGTGTGGCGAATCGATGACCTCGTCGGTCACTTCAAGGCCGCGATGCGCGGGCAGACAGTGCAGGAACATGGCATCCGGACGAGCAAGACGCATAAGTCCCATATCTACGCGGAAGTCGCGGAAGAAGCGGGCACGCTCGGCTGCTTCGTTCTCCTGTCCCATGCTGGCCCAGACGTCGGTGTAGATCACGTCGGCATCGTCGGCGGCGTCTCCGGGATTGTGAGTGATGGTGCAGCAGGAGCCGGTTTGCTGCGCCCAGCCTTGAGACCAATTGATGGCTTCATCATCTGGCGCGTAGCCCGGCGGCGTGGCGATGAAGACGCGGGCTCCGAGGAGCGCTCCGGCAAACATCAAGGAGCGCGCTACGTTGTTGCCATCCCCAAGGTAGGCGATCTTCAAGCCCTGAATGCGCCCCTTGATCTCCAGGATGGTGAGGTAATCGGCGAGCGCCTGGCAAGGATGGCTATAGTCGCTGAGGCCGTTGATGACCGGAACGCAGGAGTTTCTGGCTAACTCCTCTACGGTGCGATGAGCATAGGTGCGGATCATGATGCCGTCGACCATGTGTTCCAGGTTCTTGGCCACGTCATGCACAGACTCGCGACGGCCGAGGCTGATTTCTTCAGGACCGAGATAGAGCGAATGGCCGCCGAGCTCCTGCATAGCTACGTCAAAGGTTACGCGGGTGCGGAGGGAAGGCTTTTCGAAGAGCATGGCGAGGGTCTTGCCCTTCAATGCGTAGGCATACGCAGGCGTAGCCTTCATGTGCCCGGCCAGTTCGAGCAGATGCTTGATGCCGGCCGGGTCGAGATCGCGAATCGAGATGAAGTCATTCACACGGTGGCCACCTCCAGGGCCGCGGGCCGGTGAGTGCTGGTAAACGTGCCGAGAATGTCAGCGAGATCAGGATGGGTTACCTCCTCCATCTCATAGCTCACACGAACGCTCGGCTTGCTGATCTGTATGACTTTTGACAGGTCAATGGGCGTGGCGATGACAACTACTTCACAGGGCACGCGATCGATTGTCTGCTGCAGTTCGTGGCGCTGCATCTCGCTATAACCCATGGCGGGAAGCACATCGCTGAGGTGCTGATACTTCTCAAACGTCATGCGAATGGAACCGACCGCATAAGGCCGGGGATCGATGATTTGTGCAATGCCATTATTGCGGGCGCAGATAACACCGGCACCGTAGGCCATGCCTCCGTGAGTGAGGGTTGGGCCGTCTTCAATGACCAGGGCACGACGGCCATGCAGCATCTCAGGAGTGGGAACGCTGACGCGGCTGGCTGCCTCGACCACGATGGCGCGCGGATTGATCTGGCGGCAGTGCTCGCGGAGTTGGCTCAACTCGAAGGCGTTGGCGCTATCTACCTTGTTGATGATGAGAACGTCGGCGCTGCGGAAATTCACCTCGCCAGGATAGTAGGCCATCTCGTGACCGACCCGATGCGCATCAAGCACTACGATCTCAAGATCACTGCAATAGAAAGGAGTGTCGTTGTTGCCGCCGTCCCAGAGAATGATGTTGCCATCATGCTCAGCACTGCGAAGGATCTTCTCGTAATCCACGCCTGCGTAGACGATAGTTCCCTGCTCAAGATGCGGCTCGTACTCCTCACGCTCTTCGATGGTGCACTCGTAGCGGTCGAGGTCAGCGAGGGAGGTGTAACGCTGGCAGGCTTGCGCGGCGAGATCTCCATAGGGCATGGGGTGGCGGATGACCACGGGAGACCAGCCGCGTTCACGCAGCAGGCTCGCTACGCGACGCGTCGCCGGACTCTTTCCGCAACCAGTGCGCACGGCGCAGATGGAGATGACGGGCAGGCGCGACCGCAACTGGGTGCGCGACTTGCCGAGCAGCGCGAAGTCGGCTCCGGCGGCGACCACACGCGAAGCAAGATGCATGACATCGACGTGAGCAACGTCACTGTAGGAGAAGACCGCTTCGTCGATCCCGCGGAAGCGGATGAGTGCCTCGAGCTCCGATTCCTCGACGATCTCAATGCCATGCGGATACTGGGGGCCGGCCAGTTCAGGCGGATACCTGCGCCCAGCAATGTCTGGAATTTGAGTGGCCGTGAATGCCACGACCTGCACGTCTGGATCGTGGCGGTAAAGAACGTTGAAGTTATGAAAGTCGCGACCGGCTGCTCCAAGAATGACCAGCTTTTTCATAGTTGAGTCACGGCATCCGTGGCGGAGCCGCCCTCCTGTTGCGAGCATGGTTTGCCTGTTTTGAGGGCTCTGCGGTGAGCGGCATCACAGCGCAGGGTGCGATTCGGGCCGGGATTATGATTACTCTAGAGTTACTATTCACCGGGATGATGAGAGAACGTGCATAACAATTCTTAGAAATGCATATTCATTCTTATATCTGACATTATTTGAATGCATATGCATTACTACACCGCATATGCATTACTATAGAGTAAACATACATTGTGGTGATGAGGGGAGGCGGTTGATTTTGGTGATTCCCGTTGTGGGACGTGATGAGGCGGGAGTGCGAATCTTGCGTGCAGCGGGCGGTGGGCAAGTAAAAGAGGCCCGGTGGCGGGCCTCTTGAATGCGCTCAGTATAAGGATGGCGCGTTAGTCTTCTCCGACCTGCTTTGCCAGGTAGCGCTCGTAGCCGATTTCCTGGATGAGGTGGAGCTGCGATTCGAGCCAATCTACGTGTTCTTCTTCGTCGGCCAGAATGCCCTGGAGGAACTCGGCGGAGGCGTTGTCACCTTCGTCGCGGGCCAGCTTGATTGCGCCGTTGTAGAGCTTTACGGCGTCAAGTTCGAGGCCGAGATCGTTGGCAAGCTGCTCCTTCACGGTCTTGCCGACTTTCAACGTTGCCGGACCGGTGACGGACGGGGTGGCGTCAAGGAAGAGAATCCGCTCGATGAGCTTTTCCGCGTGCTTCATTTCATCAATCGACTGCTTCTTGATGAACTTTGCCAGAGCTTCATACTTCCAGTTCTCGCACATTTCCGCATGGAGAAAATACTGATTGATAGCCAACAGCTCTTCCTGAAGAGCTTCATTCAATGCAGCAATTACCTTGGGATTTCCCTTCATCGCTTTCACTCCTCTGTGAGCCCTGACAGCGGGACTCACTAGATTACACCAAGGCTGCGAATTGTTGGGGGACCGAGAATAGTCAACAGCCCCACTTCTGCCAACTGAAGGCAGAAATGGGGCACCCGCTCGCGGAATCCGGTGGCTGTTCTACAATCCCCCCATGCCCCTGAAGCAATCTGAGGCCATCGTCCTTCGCACCTACCCTCTGCGCGAGGCCGATCTGCTTGTCACGCTGTTTACACGCGCGGAAGGCAAGATCAAGGGTGTGGCCAAGAGCGCCAAGCGCTCACAGAAACGTTTTGGCGGAGCGCTGGAGCCGCTGACGTGCGTGCGCGCCTTCTGGCAGGATCGCGAGGGGAGCGAGCTGGCGCGGCTTGATTCGTGCGACGCGCTGCTCTCGCCGCTGGCCTCGCCGATGGACTACCCAAGGGCCGTTGCGCTGGCCCACGTGGCGGAGATGCTGGACGAGCTGCTGCCGGATCGCGAAGTGAATGATTCGGTATTCCGGCTGGCGTGGGCGGTGCTGCAGTCGCTGGAGACATCGGCGATATGGATTCCAGTGACCTACTTCGATCTGTGGATGATTCGGCTGCTTGGTTTCTTGCCGCCGCTGGATGAGTGCATTGAGTGTGGAGAGTCGCTGGTGGGGCAGCCCGCATTTTTCCATGCGCTGCGCGATGGGCTGGTGTGCCAGAAGGATCGACGGATTGCCAGCTCGGAGATGACAGCGGAGTCGCGGGCGCTGGCGGCGCGGATGTTCCGCAACCCCGTAGACCACTTTGCCGATGAGCCGCTGCCGCCCTCGCGGCTGGCCGACCTGCGGAAGTTCCTGATGCAGATCATCGACCGGCATCTGGACCGGAAGCTGCAAACAGCGGTGCAGATGGAAAGGCTGGACTAGGCAGATCAGGTTTCAAAGTTTCGCAGGTTAAGAGCAAGGGCAAAGGCAGAAGCAAGGTCAACAGCCCCACACTATCCAACGGCGGGCTAGTATGGGCCACCTGCCCGGAAGCTGCAAACAGCGGCGCAGATGGAACGGCTGGATTAGAGCAGGTTGCACAAGTTACGCAGGTTTCAAGGTTTCGCAGGTTAAGAGCAAGGGCAAAGGCAGAAGCAAGGTCAACAGCCCCACACTATCCAACGGCGGGCTAGTATGGGCCACCTGCCTGCGGGTCTTCTTGCACATGGCGGGCAGAACTGCTCTCGGGCCAACACGTCTTGGAGGTTTGGAGCGGACGAATCCTTCAGGAGGATGGGGACATCAAAGGCTGGCGTGTGGCTTCATTTCTTGAGGCCGTGCCGTAAAGGAAGGCCGGATTGCTGGTCGATTTGGAGGCACGGCGATCCACAACGGTCAAGATTTCTGCATTTCCATCGTTTTCAGTAACTTAGCCTACATGAGGTCAGTTTCGCACGGGCCACCCAGAGGCTCGGAGTTTTGCCATGGGGTATTCTTCGTGCTAGGTTACGTTCCAGTTTCCATAGATTTATAAGGGGTTCCAGTTGGCAAAAGGATTAGTAATCGTCGAGTCTCCCGCCAAGGCCAAGACGATCCAAAAGTATCTTGGCGCCGGGTATGACGTTGAAGCTTCGCTCGGACATATTAAGGATCTGCCGAAAAAGGGCCTCGGCGTGGATGTCGATAACGACTTCGCGACCGAATATGAAGTCATCCCGGGTAAGGAAAAGGTTGTTGCCGCGCTGCGCAAACTGGCCCGTGGGGCTGACGCCATCTACCTGGCACCCGATCCTGACCGCGAAGGGGAGGCGATTGCCGCCCATCTGGCAGAAGAACTAGGTTCGCAGGCCGACGGAGGCCGCAGCCACCAGAAGCAGGCCAAGCCTGTCTATCGCGTGACATTCAACGAAATCACGAAGAAGGCGGTGCAGGAAGCCTTTAAACATCCTCGCGAGATTGACTGGAATCTGGTGGATGCGCAGCAGACCCGCCGCATCCTCGACCGACTGGTCGGATTCCAGGTGTCGCCGCTGCTTTGGGACAAGGTGCGCCGTGGCCTTTCGGCCGGACGCGTACAGACGGTTGCGCTGCGACTGATTGTCGAACGCGAGCGCGAGATCCAGAAGTTCGAGAAGAAGGAATACTGGACGCTCGACGCGCACTTGCACGCGGCGAAGGCTCCGTCGTTCGACGCCCGATTCCTGGGCGTGAATGGCGACAAGCTGGAAGTCACGAGCGAAGAAGAGTCCAAGCGGATTGTGGAAGCGCTGGACGCGGCTACGTGGGCAGTTGCCTCGGTAAAGAAAGCCGAGCGCAGACGGAATCCAACGCCGCCGTTTACGACTTCGAAGTTCCAGCAGGACGCATCGCGCAAGTTGGGCATGACCGTAAAGCGCGCCATGATGGTGGCGCAGCGTTTGTATGAAGGCGTGGAGCTTGGCTCGGAAGGCACGGTCGGCCTCATCACCTATATGCGTACCGATTCGGTGAGGGTCTCGGCAGACGCGCTGGCCGAGGTTCGCACGCTGGTGGAACGCGACTACGGCAAGCCGTTTATGCCGGAGCAGCCGAACGTTTACAAGACGAAGGCAGTGAACGCGCAGGAAGCGCATGAAGCCATTCGTCCCAGCTCGGTGCTGCGCACGCCGGAAGACGTTCGCCCATTTTTGCAGGATGACGAGTTCAAGGTTTACAAGCTGATCTGGCAGCGCATGGTGGCTTCGCAGATGTCTGCCGCCGTGTTTGACCAGACCACAGTAGACATTGACGCCAAGGGCAAGGATGGCAAGCGCTACAACTTCCGCGTCACCGGATCGATCCTGAAATTTGAAGGCTTCCTGAAGGTTTATGAAGAGGCCAAGGACGCGAAGGACGAGGAAGACGAGTCGCTGAAGCACAAGCTGCCGCCTCTGGAAGAAGGCCAGACGCTGAGGCTCGAAGAGCTGAAGCCCGAGCAGCACTTCACGGAACCGCCTCCGCGCTTCAACGAAGCTTCGCTGGTAAAGGAGCTGGAAGAACGCGGCATTGGACGGCCTTCGACGTACGCGGCCATCATCAGCACGATTGTGGATCGCGGCTACGTGCAGAAGACTCCGGGACGCGGGGGAAAGTTCTTCCCCACGGAAATCGGATTCGTTGTCACCGAGTTGCTGGTTGCGAATTTGAAAGACATCTTCGACTACGAGTTCACGGCCCGCATGGAGCTGGACCTGGACCAGATTGAAGATGGCAGCATCAAGTGGACGACAGCGCTGCATGATTTCTATGGCAAGTTCGAGCAGGATCTGGAATTTGCCGGCGAGCACATGGAAAACATCAAGCGCATGGAGAAGGCCACCGATCAGAAGTGCGAACGGTGCGGCGCTCCGCTGGTGCTGAAGTGGGGCAAACATGGCTCGTTCTTTGCCTGCTCCACCTTCGACAAGAAGGATCCGAACTCCTGCACGTTTACGAAGGAAAACCCGATCAACCTCACCGACCTGGGTGATGCGGAGATTTCTTCCAACAATGAAGAGGAGTTCTGCGAGAACTGCGGCAAGCCAATGGTGCTGAAGCGCGGACGCTTTGGCACGTTCATGGCCTGCACCGGGTATCCGGAGTGCAAGACCACGCGGCGTCTGGATTCTGTGCAGAAGAAGCCAGACACGCCGTTGGACGAAAAGTGCCCTGACTGCGGACGCAATCTGCTGCTGCGCAACGGACGCTTCGGCGAGTTCATCTCATGCTCGGGGTATCCGGAGTGCAAATACATCAAGCAGAACCTGATCGGCGTGAAGTGTCCTCTGTGCGGCGTGGGCGAGATTGTGGAGAAAAAAGCGCGGCGAGGAAACTTCTTCTACGGATGCAATCAGTATCCGAAGTGCGACTTCACGGCGGCTTACAAGCCGGTGGATGAGAAGTGTCCGGAGTGCGGCAGCCCGTACCTGATGGAGAAGACGACGAAGGACGGAACGTTCCTCGTCTGCCCGAACAGCAAGGCTCCGTCGAAAGCGAAGACGGCGGCAAAAGCGGCGAAGAAGACGTCGGCAAAGTCGGCGAAGAAGACTGCGGCAGTTGCAAAGGCTCCGGAAGTGGAACCAGGTTCGTGCTCGTACTCGAAGAAGATTGCCGAGCCTCAACCGGAGAGTGAGCCCGCATCCACGGTGGCGTAAGCAGTGGGGAATAGAGCAACTCTGAGTGGGTGCGTCCTGCTCTCCCACTTTAGCCGCGCAAGAGACGCGCGTCGAAGGTGGTGCACCCCCGGTTATAGATGAAACTAGGGAGCGGCGTAAGAGCGCCGCTCCTTTTCTTTTGGGCGGGAGCTGCAACAGGGGAACAGGCTATTCCCCTGGAAGCTGGAGAGTTGCTTACCGGATCACCTTGATATCGTGATTCGCCGGGAGGCAGGCTCCAATCACAAAAGCCGCAGCGGTAATCACCAACAGAACAATCATCATCGACCTCACCTACAAGACAGCTGAGATGCAAAAAGCGGCGCTAGCAGCCACACTCTTTTCCTTCGGTGCCTTCCACGGGGCGGTTACTGTTCTGGCTCGTGTCGCCGGAGGCGACCTCGGAATGCTGGCGCTGGCGGGCTGTGTAGGCCAATTCGAGCAGGACCAGTCGCGAGGTGGCAACCATCAGGCTGCGCACGTTGCTGTCAGCGCTCTCCCAGCAGGAGCCGCCAATGAAATTGCCCTTCGAGGTGCACTCGAAGTCCGGAGCCAGGGCCTCGCGATAGTGATAGAAGAGTTTGGCCAGTTGCTCGGGAGCGACGTTCTCGAATCCTGTCATCTTTCATCCTTCCTGCGTCAGGCGGTACCGACTGCCTGACTCACTTCATTGGATTCCGAGCCACCTAAATTCCAGATAAAAGATGCCTAAAACTTTGATTAGCCAGCTAGGGCACGGAATTCCACGCTGCAGCTGACAAAACCTTATAATCCTTCTATGCCCTTCTCCGTTCAGAACGTCACCGTCGGCGGCCCCGAGCTGTTTCTGATTGCTGGTCCTTGCGTTATTGAGAGCGAGGAGCACGCGCTCTTCATGGCCACCTCGATCGCCGCCATCTGCCGCGACCTTGGCGTGCCGTACATCTTCAAGGCCAGCTATGACAAGGCGAATCGCACCTCGATCACCAGCTATCGCGGACCGGGAATCACCGCGGGACTGCGCATTCTGGCGCGGGTGCGCGACGAGGTGAAGGTTCCGGTGCTGACCGACGTTCATGAAGCCGGGCAGGCCACCGAGGCGGGCAAAGTGGTGGACGTGCTGCAGATTCCGGCGTTCCTGTGCCGACAGACGGATTTACTGATTGCGGCAGCGCGCACGGGAAAAGCCGTGAACGTGAAGAAGGGACAGTTTGTGGCTCCACAGGACATGCGCTACGCCGTGGCGAAGGTGCAGGAGTTCGGCAACCAGAAGGTTTCGCTGACGGAGCGCGGCGCGAGCTTTGGATACCACAACCTGGTGGTGGATATGCGCTCGCTGGCCATCATGCGGGAGTACGCTCCGGTGGTGTTTGACGCGACGCATTCGGTGCAGCTTCCGAGCCAGGGAACGCAGTCGGGAGGCCAGCCGGAGTTCATTCCGCTGCTGAGCCGGGCAGCGGTGGCTGCGGGCATTGATGGAATCTTCATGGAAGTGCACGACAATCCGGCAAAGGCTAAGAGCGATGGAGCCAACGCGCTTCCGCTTGCCAATCTAAGAGCCATGCTGGAAGAGCTGTTGGCGATCCGGAGAGCGCTAAAGGCTTAAAAGCGGAAATGGAGAAAGGTCAACAGCCCCACTCAAGCCAACAGATGGCTTGAATGGGCCACCCGAGAGTTCACGAGCAATATCAGGAAGGGCGCCGCAGATGCGACGCCCTTCCTGTTTATGAACTCTGCGATGAAACTATTTTGCAGCGGTAACGGCAGCCTTGGCGCCTTCACGAAGAGCCTCAGCCTTGTCCGTCTTCTCCCAGGTGAAGTCCGGATCGGTGCGGCCGAAGTGGCCGTAGGCGGCGGTCTTCTGGTAGATGGGACGGCGCAGGTTGAGCGACTCGATGATGCCCTTGGGGGTCAGCGAGAAGTTCTTGCGGACGAGGTCTCCGAGGGTTTCGCGGCTGACCGTGCCGGTGCCGAAGGTATCCACCAGCACGCTGACCGGCTCGGCAACGCCAATGGCGTAGGCGAGCTGAACTTCAGCGCGGTCGGCGAGTCCGGCGGCAACAATGTTCTTGGCGATGTAACGCGCCATGTAAGCGGCAGAGCGATCGACCTTGGTTGCGTCTTTACCGCTGAACGCGCCACCACCGTGGCGGCCCATGCCACCGTAGGTGTCTACGATGATCTTGCGGCCGGTCAATCCGGTGTCACCCATCGGTCCGCCAACAACGAAGCGGCCTGTGGGATTGATGTGGTACTTGGTGTTTTCATCCAGCAGCTTGGCTGGCAGGGTGGACTGAATGACGTACTTGAGAATGTCAGCGCGGAGCTGCTCGGTGGTGACCGAATCAGCGTGCTGAGTGGAGATGACAACGGCGTCAATGCGCAACGGCTTGCCGTTTTCGTCGTACTCCACGGTGACCTGGCTCTTGCCGTCAGGACGCAGATATTGCAGCTTACCGCTCTTGCGCACTTCGGTGAGCTTGAGCACCAGTTTGTGCGCCAGCGAGATCGGCATCGGCATGAGCTCGGGAGTCTCGTTGGTGGCATAGCCGAACATCATGCCCTGGTCGCCAGCGCCGCCGGTATCAACGCCCATGGCGATATCGCCACTCTGCTTGTTGATGCTGGAGATGACGGCGCAGGTGTTGGAATCGAATCCGTAGAGGGCGTTGTCATATCCGATGGAGCTGACGACGCCGCGCACCAGGGCCTGGAAATCGACATAGGCCTGGGTGGTGATTTCTCCGGCGATCACGACGAGGCCGGTGCAGGTGAGCGTCTCACAGGCTACACGGCTGTATGGGTCCTGCTCGAGGCAGGCGTCGAGAATGGCGTCAGAGATCTGATCTGCGATTTTGTCGGGATGCCCCTCGGTCACCGACTCAGAGGTGAAGAGAAACCTGTTATTTAACGACAATGTGTTGCCTCCTAAGAGCTATCTCCGCTGCGATGCCGGACAGGAGAGGGTGCCGCAAGCCGGAATTCCGGAGGATAGCTGACAGAAAGTGTATCGTGCGCAAGAGCTTGAGAACAATGCGGCAGATGCCCGAGAGAGAACATAAGGCAGTGAATGGGGAGTTCCGAGGGGCGAGTGGGAAAAGGGCAGGTTACACACGTTGCGCAGGTTGGGCAGGTTGCGCAGGTTGAAGGGCGAAGAAGCAGGTTTCAAAGTTTCAAGGCTTCAAAGTTTAAGGTTGAAGAGCAAAGGCGAAAGCAGGAGCAGAAGCAGAGCAACAACCCCACCCTGTCGCTGAGATGGGCGACAAGGGTAGGACACCCGTTTCGCAGTTGAACCCGACCATGTCGTCACTGACGCCGCTGCGCTCAACTTGTTACAATCAGCTTTCACCATACTCAAGACGGGAAGCCTCCTTTTCTATGCAACGCTGGTCCAAGTTATTTATCCCTACGCTTCGCGAAGCTCCGGCTGACGCGGAAGTTGCAAGTCACAAGTTCCTGGTGCGCGCCGGGTATGTTCGGCAGCTCGCGTCTGGAATCTACTCGTACCTCTTCCTGGCGCAGAGAAGCATTCTCAAGATCACGGGCATTGTGCGCGAAGAGATGGACACCATCGGGCAGGAGCTATATCTGCCAGCGCTCAATCCGAAGGAAATTTGGGAAGCGAGCGGACGCTGGGATGTGATGGGCGACAACATGTTCCGGCTGAAGGATCGCAAGGGCGCGGAGCTGTGTTTGGGCATGACTCACGAAGAGGTCATGACGGACATTGCGCGCAAAGAACTGCGCAGCTACAAGCAGCTTCCGCAGATCTGGTACCAGATTCAGACGAAGTTTCGCGATGAGCCTCGGCCCAAGAGCGGGTTACTGAGGGTGCGCCAGTTCACGATGAAGGACTCGTATTCATTCGACGTGGACCGCGCCGGGCTGGACAAGAGTTTCGATCTGCACGACGCGGTGTATCGCCGCATCTTCTCGCGCTGCGGGCTGCAGTATGTGGCGGTGGAAGCGGATTCGGGCTCGATGGGCGGATCGCAGTCGCAGGAGTTCATGGTCTATACGGACGCAGGCGAAGACCTTGTGGCATCTTGCGGCAAGTGCGGGTACGCGGCCAATCTGGAGAAAGCAACCTCAAAGCTGGAACTGGTGGAAGAGCTGGCAGGCAATGCTAGTGGCGCCCGCGAAAAGGTTCACACGCCGGGAACGAAAACGATTGATGAAGTCGCGGCGTTCCTGAAGACTCCTGCGAACAACAATATGAAGTCGCTGGCGTACGTGCTGACCGACGGCACGGCGGCCACAGTGGCGCATGGAGAACAGCCTGTGTATCGCCCGCTGCTGGTGCTGATGCGCGGCAACGATCAGATGAACGAGGCCAAGCTCTCCGGAGCGATTGGCGGACGCGAGTTCCGTCCGATGCAGGAAGAAGAGATTGTGAAGTACTTTGGCTCTCCAGCGGGATACCTTGGGCCTGTGGGGTTGAAGCAGGTGAAGACCGTGGAGAACAAAGGCAAGGCCGGATATGCAGGCGATGCCGATGCGTTTGTGGTCCTCATGGATGAAGCGCTGCGCGGGCGGAAGAACCTGGTGGGCGGAGCCAACGAGCTGAACCATCACTTCACTGGGCTGACGGTAGGCGTGGATTTTGACGTCACAGCCTATGCGGACTTGCGGAACGTCAATGAGGGCGAAGGGTGCCCGCGTTGCGGCGAACCGCTGAAGCTGGGCAGAACGGTCGAGATCGGGCATATCTTCAAGCTGGGGACGAAGTACTCGGATTCGATGGGCGCGAAGGTGCTGGACAAGGACGGCAAGGAAGTCACGCTGATCATGGGCTGCTATGGCATTGGCGTAGAGCGCATCCTGACCTCGTGCATTGAGCAGAACCATGATGACAACGGCTTCTGGCTGGCACCGTCGATTGCTCCGTTCACGGTAGTGGTGGTGCCGACGAACGTGAAGGATGCTACCCTGCTGGCGGCCTCAGAGAAGATCGCCGCAGAGTTGGAAGCGGCGGGGTACGATGTGCTGCTCGACGACCGCGACGAGCGTCCGGGCGTGAAGTTCAAGGACGCCGACCTGGTTGGCATTCCTTACCGCATCAACGTTGGCAAGCTGCTGGCTGATGGAAAAGTGGAAGTGGTGGAACGTGCAAAGTCTCAGAAGGCAGAGGTTGCGACCGGTGAAATGCTGGCGCACTTACAAAGCCTGTACGATCCGAGAGCGTAGGAGAGGCTTATGAAAGAACTATCGGCCATATTCTGGGTACTTGTGATTCTGGTCGGAAGTTTTATGCTTTACAAGACATTGCCGGCCTACTGGGGAGATTACAAGCTGGGCCGCATGATGGAAGAGCAGGCGGTGGTCTACACCTACGCTCCGAAAACCGATCAGGATATTTCTAAATCCATTGCGGAGAAGGCGCACGACCTGGGCGTTGAACTGACGCCCGAAGAAGTCAAGGTAGATCGCACGGCTGCTGAGCTGTCGATCACGGCGACCTATTCGGTCCACGTGGACCTTCCTGTACATCCGATTGACATGACCTTTACGACCAAGACGCGCAACAAGAACGTAATGAAGTAACGTCGCGGCAAGGTAAGAATTGGCGGCCCGAAACTCGCAGGAGTTGCGGGCCGTTCCTATTTTCAGCCTGCGAAGGGTGTTGGCGGGGTTGATTCCCCCGGTCACATGAACCGCTGGAAATGGGAATCCCGAAGCATCGGCACGACGAGGTCAGCTTCCTTGTGCCTCTCCGGTGCCTTACAATACAGATTGCATCCAAGTGGCCATTAAACTGAAAATTCCGAACTCCCCCCGTGGACAGCGCTTTCAACCGATTCGCGCCGTCGTAGCCTTCCTCATTCTTGTTGCCCTGCTCCTGTTTGTCGGCTTTGCGTACTACTACGTGAAGTACGACAGGATTATCACTGAGCGGATGAGTGGTCAGATTTTTTCGACCTCGGCAAAGATTTTTGCCCGCCCGGTAGCGGTGCATCCCGGAGACCGCTTCTCCGCCGCGCAGATTGCAAGCATGCTGCGCCGTTCCGGCTACGTGGACGCGGAGGTCAAGGCGAACGCACCGATGGGGACTTACCACATGCTCTCCAGCGGCATTGAGATTCAACCTGGGCCACAGTCCTACCACTCCACGGACGGGGCAAAGATTTACCAGGGCGCGGATGGGCGGGTGGAGCGCATTGTGGGCGTAGGCTCCAACTCGGGTTCGGCGCTGGATTCCTATGAGTTGGAACCAGAGCTGGTGACCGCACTCTTCCAGGGGCAGGACCGCACCAAGCGGCAGATTTTGACGTACAACGACATCCCGAAGGTGATGGTGGATGCGGTAGTCGCCATCGAGGATCGCAAGTTCTTCGAGCACAGCGGCATCAACTGGTGGAGCCTGCTGGGATCAGCGCTTACCGATCTGCGCGGCGGACGGCGGCGCGGCGGCTCAACGCTGACCATGCAGATTTCGCGCGGCTTCTTCCTGACTCCAGAGCAGACCTACAAGCGCAAGGCCAAGGAGATGGTGATCGCCATCGAGTTGGAGCAGAAATTCAACAAGCAGCAGATCTTTGAGTTCTACGCGAACCAGGAGTACATGGGACAGCGCGGATCGTTCTCGATCAACGGATTCGGCGAGGCGGCTCGCGCCTACTTCGGCAAAGACATCAAGGAGATCACGCTGCCAGAGGCGGCACTGCTGGCCGGCATCATTCAGTCTCCGAACAATCTGTGGAACCCCTACAAGCGTCCGGAGCGCGCGCTGGAACGACGCAACATTGTGCTGGAAACGATGGTAGAGACCGGGGCCATCACACGCGAGCAGTGCGAGAACGCCAAAGCCACTCCGCTGAAGCTGAGCGCGCCAAACGTAGAAGCCAGCGATGCGCCCTACTTTGTGGATCAGGTGAAGGAACAGCTCTCAAGCAAGTATTCCGAGACGGACCTGAACGACAACGCGTACCGCATCTACACCACGATTGATCCGGACCTGCAGCACGCGGCTGCCGAGGCAGTGGCCGAAGGCATCAAGCTGGTGGATGACCAGGTGGCAAAGCAGCGTACCCGCCGCATCAAGGTGGGCAAAGGCAAAGACGCCAAGGTTCAGGAGACGAAGGTATCGGGACCGATTCCGCAGGTGGCGCTGGTTGCACTGGACCCGCATACCGGCGAGGTGCTGGCGCTGGTAGGCGGCAGAAATTATGGCTTCAGCCAGTTGAATCACGCTGTCGCGAAACGCCCCACGGGATCGATCTTCAAACCGTTTGTCTACGCGGCGGCGATCAATTCGGCGCTGACGGCGCAGGGCAGCGATCCGGTGTTCACGCAGGTGTCACTGATTGACGACTCGCCGACGACCTTCGAGTTCGACGGCAAGGTGTACGATCCGCGCAACTACAAGGACGAATATCACGGACAGGTGACGGCCCGCTACGCGCTGCAGATGTCCTTGAACAACGCCACGGTCAAGATGGCCGAGATGGTGGGTTACGACAAGGTTGCAGCCCTGGCCCGCAGCGCCGGAATCGCCAGCGTAAGGGCAACTCCAGCGGCGGCCTTGGGCGCCTACGACGCCAGCCCAATGGAGATGGCGGGAGCATACACGGTGCTGTCGAATGGCGGTACGCATTTAGACCCGTTGCTGATCCGCTCCATGCGGGCCGCCAACGGCGACGTGGTGGAAGACTTTCACAATGACCAGCGTCCGGTGCTGGATCCGCGCGTGGCATACGTTGTGACGACCATGATGCAGAACGTGATTGACCACGGCACAGGCTTCACGGTGAGAGCGCGCGGCTTCACGGCTCCTGCGGCAGGCAAAACCGGAACCTCGCACGATGCGTGGTTTGCCGGATACACCAGCAACCTGCTGTGCATTGTGTGGGTGGGATACGACGATTACAGTGATCTGAAGCTGGCGGGCGGCTCCACGGCTGGACCGATCTGGGCAGAGTTCATGAAGAAGGCAGTGAAGCTGCCGCAATACAGCAACACCCAGAACTTCGTGTCGCCGACAGGTGTAGTCACCCTCGCGCTGGATAAGACGACCAACCTGATTGGTACGGCGAGCTGTCCGGATGTGTACAACTCGGCTTTCATCGAAGGTTCCGAGCCGAAGGACACTTGCGACCGCACCGACCAGCGCAACGTCTTCCAGAAGATATTTGGAGGAGCAGCTCCGCCGCCACCTCCAGTAAATCAGCCGGCACGCACAGTTCCGCCGAACCAGCCACGCCAGGTTGGCGGCGCTCCAGCGGGAGGCGACCAGCCCACGGCTCCGGGCCAGCAGGGCGAAAAGAAGAAGGGCTTCTGGAATAAAGTGACTGGGATCTTCACCGCGGACGACAAGGATAAAAATAAAAATCAGGATGGGAACAATTCCAACCAAAGATAGGTCTAACATTCTCAGTCACGCGGGCTGCGGGCTGCGGAGATAAGCTCGCCCGGCCACTTTGGGGGTGTGAGGTATGACTCTCGGTTCCCTGTGCATCACCGGCATTGCGATGCTTGTTGTGTTCCCACTACCGGCCAGCGGTTCGCCGCAGACACGTCTGTCCCTTCCAGGTGATTCAGCCCCTTCCGCAACCGTACAAGTTCCAAAAGTCACGGAGTCGTCGGCTTTGGTGCCGCCTACGCTGGCCCAGATGCGCACCATGAGCGATACGGAACTGGACGAAGCGGGCGACCGGATGCGGTCCGCCAAAGACTATTTAGCCGCACTCGACTGCTATCGCGAAGCCATTCGCCGCAACCCGCAGGCGGCGTACTACAACAAAATTGCGATTACACAGATCATGTTGCGGCATCCGGACGAGGCGCAAAAGGCCGCCAAGAAAGCGGTGCGCAAAGATAAGTACTTGGCAGAGGCGTGGAACAACCTGGGCGTGTCTTACTACCTGATGGGCGCGGCGCATCAGAATCACAGCAAGACGGAGGACGCTATCCGTACCTACGAGCGCGCCATCTCAATTGCCCCGGATAACGCGTCATTCCATAACAATCTGGCCGCCGCGCTGATGGACCTAAAACAGTATGACCACGGTATGGCCGAGTATCGCAAGGCGTTCGCGCTGGACCCGGGGTTCTTCGAGCGTTCAGCCTCCAACGGCGTGAGTGCGCGGATGGGCTCGCCAGAAGACCGCGCGCAATTCGCGTTTGTAATGGCGCGCCTGTTTGCCGCAGCCGGAGATACCGACCGCGTGCTTCACTTCCTGCGCGCCGCGATGGAAGACGGATATCAGAAGATCGACGATGTGTATCGCGAAAAGGAATTTGCGCCAGTCTTGAAGGATGAGCGCTTCCTGGCGCTGATGAAGGATCGTCCGGTAGCGGTCCACTAGCGGCGACAGCTTCCGTGAGAGCAATCTAGCCGTTGGCCGCAGGCCCCAGCAGGATGGGCTGGGCAGCGCGGCGGTTGCGCTCGTCCAGATGGCGCTGGCGGAAGTGAGCCACGGCGCGATTCCCCCATGCCCGGACAAAATAATAATTGAGCACGGCTCCAACAGCCGAGCTGAGTATGGGAATGGTGCGCGCCACCATCTTCTCGGCAAATTCGGTACTGAAGCGCGAGGCGATGCGTCCGATGACGCGCTGCACGAAGTTCTTCAGCAGCGTCTTCTCCAGGAGCTCCTTGCTGATGTCCACTCCGGCGGCGGTAGCGGCAGCGATCCAGAGCTCGGCCACTTCCTCATCGGTGTTGTACTGGAATCCGTAAATAAGGCTCAGCTTCTGCACCATGCGCATGGTGATAGCCGAAAGGATTCCAAGATCGGGAACGATGGTGGCAAAACCGCCAAAACCTAGGCCCGCCCCTTCGGCTCCCGCCATCTTCATAGAGCCACGAATGGTCTGCCGCGCGATGGAATCGAGTTCCTCGACGGGCAGGGTGAACATTCCCTCATACGAGGTGACGGGAACGGCGTGCGCGGCGCGCAGGTGCATGAGGTACTCGTCAGGATGAACGCGCACCGTCTCATAGGCGCGCGAGAGGCCGGACTTGAGAGCGCTCTCCAGCCGCTTGGATAGCCACGAAGTATTTGCTGCGGGTTCAGGCATAGGGCACTAGTGTAGTCGGATGCGGCGCGCGAGAAAAGTGTGGCCGCGGGCGCTCGCGACAAGTTCGAAGCGAAGATCGAAAGAACGGTTAAGCAAAGCGTTCGGCGCTGGTGTGCTAGCATCAAGAGACATGGCAGCAGGAAAACTTCACATAGTACCTTTGGGCGGTCTTGGCGAGTTCGGAATGAACTGTATGGCCATCCGCTGGAACGATGACATCATTGTCATTGATGCTGGAATGATGTTCCCCGAGGATGATTTACTCGGCGTGGACGTCGTGGTTCCTGCCCTCACCTATCTTATTGAGAACCGCGAAAAAGTTCGCGGCGTGCTGCTGACCCACGGCCACGAAGACCACATTGGCGGCATTCCGTGGCTGATTTCCGAGTTGAACGTGCCCATCTATGGCACCGAGTTCACCCTGGCCTACGTGGAAGACAAGCTGGAGGAACACGGCCTGCTCGACAACGCCGTGCTGAATGAGATGATTCCGGGCAAGCGTTTTCAGCTTGGGCCGTTCACCATTCATCCCATCCAGGTGACGCACTCGATTGTGGACGCAGTTTCCATCGCCATTCATACTCCACTCGGCGTTCTCATCCACACCGGCGATTTCAAGGTGGACCTGACACCCACGGACAACAAGCTCTTTGACCTGCACGCCTTTGCCGAATATGGCAAGGAGGGCGTGCTGGCCCTGATGCAGGACTCCACCAACGTGGAGCGCGCGGGCTACACGCCCAGCGAGCGTGCGGTGCGTCCGAAGTTTGAAGAGATCTTTACCCATGCGCGGCGGAGGCTGTTTGTCTCCTGCTTCTCATCGTCGATTCACCGCATCAAGATGGCGACGGAGATGGCGCACCAGTACCACCGCAAGATCGCGCTGGTTGGGCGCAGCCTCACGGAATCCACCGAGATTGCGCAGGACCTGGGCTACATCAATCTGCCTCCGTCGGCGTGGATTACGCCAGGACAGATTCGCGACTATCCGCCCGAGCAGGTGATGGTGATGATCAGCGGCACGCAGGGCGAGCCGATGAGCGCACTCTCGCGCGCCGCAGTGGACAACCATCGCCACGCCAAGATCGAGAAGGGCGACACCGTGGTGCTCAGCTCGAGGGTCATTCCCGGCAACGAGAAGGCCATCTACCGCGTGGTCGATCACCTCTTCCGGCGCGACGCCGTGGTGATCTACGACGATCACTCCAGCCCGCCAGTGCACGTCAGCGGACATGCCAGCCAGGAAGAGTTGAAGCTGATCATCAACCTGGTGAGGCCGCGCTACTTCATTCCTGTTCATGGCGAGTATCGCCAGCTCAAGCGCCACGCCGAAATGGCTGGCGGCATGAAGGGCGCAGTCGGACAGGTCATCATGATCGAGACCGGAAACATTCTGGAGTTCGACGAACTGGGTGCGCGCCGCGTAGGCGAGGCTCCAGTGGGACGGATCTGCATTGACTCGGGATCGAACTCGGATGTGGTTGAAGAGATCATCATTCGCGACCGCAAGCACCTGAGCGAAGACGGATTCGTGATGCCGATCCTCGCGGTAAACAAGTTGACGGGCAAGATTGAAGGGTCGCCTGAAATCGTGATGCGCGGCTTTGCCGGAGCGCCTGACGACGATGGGTTTGTTGAAGAGGCGCGTAAGGCAGTGCTGCGCACGCTGGAACATTCCTCAAAGGAAGAAGTAACCGACTACGGCATGTTGAAGGAAAAGATTCGCGCCGACCTAAAGCGCTACATCAATCGCAACACGCAGCGGCGGCCTTTGATCATTCCTGTGATCGTGGAAATCTAAGGTAAATCGCTCATAAGTGATCGACTTGCGTCATGTGAAATGTGGATGACTTGTGACGTCTGGACTTTCCAAGCACAGGGAATTCAGGGTACAACGATTGTATGGCTTCTGCAGCAGCTCCGGCGCGGGCACCCATTGCGCAAGCGGCGCCAGCACCGGCGCGATTACCAGTCCGAAGACAGGCGGCTCCAGCCCGTCGCTTCTCACGAATCCTGCTGACGCTGCCGTTTCTGCCCATCCTGCTGCTGGCTCTCACACCTACCGTTTACGATCATCTCCGCGCGGCATCCACACTGATGATGATTGCCGATATGCCGGAGTCCGCACTCTCGCGCTTTGATACCAATCCGGTCATTGAAGAGCGAATCACGTTTCAATCCACAGTGACCGAGCCCGCGCGTATTTATCATCCAGTGGGAATCGCGCATCCCAGCGCACTGGTGGTGGTTCCGGGCGTGCATCACCTTGGGATGGAGGAGCCCCGGCTGCGCAGATTTGCGCGGGCGCTGGCTTCACACGGATACCTCGTACTGACTCCGCAGGTGGACGACCTGGCGGATTACAACATCACGCGAGGCTCGGCAACCGTGATTGGCGACGCGGTGCACGAACTGGCACGGCGCAGCGGCTCGCAAAAGGTTGGGCTGCTCGGCCTCAGCTTTGCCGGAGGCATGGCGTTGATTGCAGCAAGCGATCCGGCGGTGGAACCACAACTCTCCGGAGTTATCGCGATTGGCGCGCATGACGATCTGACACGGGTGCTCGACTTCTTTGAGACCGACCAGACACGGGCTCCGGATGGAACGCTGTTGAAGATGCAGGCGCACGAATACGGCTCGCTGGTGACGGCGTACTCGCACGCCACGGCCTTCTTCTCTCCACAAGACGTTGCGCAGGCACGCATCACGCTGCGGACGCTGCTCTGGGAAGATCTTCCGCAGGCGCACGCTGAAGCTGCCAAATTGAGCCCCGCCGGGCAGGCGCGCATGGCACAATTGTTTGCCCATGACACCAAGTCGCTGGTGGCAGACACGCATCGCGCACTCACCAGTGCGCGCCCTGAGCTGGATGCCGCGTCTCCGCATTACTACCTGGCAAGGGTTCATGTTCCGGTGATGCTGCTGCACGGCTCCGCTGATAACGTAGTGCCGCCGACAGAGTCCTTGTGGCTGGAAAAGGACTTGCCGAAAGGCGTGCTGAGAGCTGCGCTGATCTCGCCAGCCATCGGGCATGTTGAAGTGGGCGGCTCCGGCGTTATGGATCAGGTGCGACTGGTTCACTGGATGGCAGAAATGCTGGAGCAGATGGACACCGCGAGCGCCGCGCACCCATAGAGTTCTGCTTCCCTCGCCTTCGGCAAACTCCGAGCATGAAAGGAATGAACGGATGAAGATTGCTGCCTTGGCTCTGCTGGTTTTCGCACTGCCTCTCGTCGCACAGGTCGCCCCAACTGGTCCAGCGGCCCCGCTAAGATCGCTCGCTTTTCTTGAAGGAACTTGGGAGGCAAAGTCCCAAGCTGGAAGCGCGGGTGCCACTTCTTCAGGAACCTACACATTCAAACGCGAGCTAGGAGACCACATCCTTGCGCGAAGCAGCCACTCCTCTGCCTGCAGAGGCCCAGAAACTTTCGACTGCGAGCATCGCGACCTTCTATACGTTTTCGAGGATGCACCCGGCGCGGCTCTGAAGGCGATCTACTTCGACAATGAGGGTCACGTGATCCACTATGATGTTTCGACTCCAACGTCAACGAGCGCGATCTTCTTGTCAGAAGCCTCTCGGCCTGGACCTCAATTCCGGCTTATTTATGATCTGAAGGACGGGATGATGACGGGGAAATTCCAGATGCGCATGCCCGGCCAAACCGAATGGAAATCGTATCTCGAGTGGAACGGATCAAGAGTCAAACAATGATCACATTGGCACAATTGCACGAAGCACAATCGCGGCTGAAGGGCGTGGCCGTGCACACACCGCTCGTACGCTACTTTGAGCTGGCGGCGGACGCGACGGAAGAAGAACTTTACTTCAAGCCGGAAAACCTGCAGCCGATCGGCAGCTTTAAGTTGCGTGGCGCTTACAACAAGATTGCTTCGCTGACCGAAGAGGAACGCGGGCGCGGCGTTATCACCTATTCCTCGGGGAACCACGCGCAGGGTGTTGCCTATGCAGCGCGGGCACTGGGAGCGCGAGCTGTCATCGTGATGCCTGCGGCGGCTCCGAAGGTGAAGAGGGAGGCCACCGCGGCGCTAGGCGCGGAGATTGTGACCGTGGGCGACGGGAGCGATGAACGTCGCGAAAAAGCACTGGAATTGGCCCGGGAGCACGGTTATGTAGTGATTCCCCCTTATGACGATGCGGAGATCATTGCCGGGCAAGGCACTGCGGGCTTGGAGATTCTGGAGGACCTGCCGGACGTTGACCTGATTCTTGTACCGGTGGGCGGCGGTGGACTTTCAAGCGGCGTGGCCGCGGCGGTGAAGTTGAGCGGAAGCCATGCCCGCGTGATTGGCGTGGAGCCTGCGCTGGCCAGCGACGCGCAGCAAAGCCTGCAAGCCGGGCACGTGGTGCGAATCGCCGCCGAAAGCGCGGCCAGCACGGTGGCAGACGGATTGCGCACCCAGAGCATCGGGGCAATGAACTTCGAGCATCTGACGAAGTACCTGGACGGAGTGGTTACCGTGGCCGAGGACGAAATTCTGCGCGCCATGCGACAGATCATCACGGGAGCGCGGTTGATGGCGGAGCCGAGCGGTGCGGTGACCATGGCTGCGTGGATGTTTCATCGCGCGGAACTGCCGGCCGCACGCAAGACGGTGGCCATCATCAGCGGCGGCAATGCAGATCCCAGACAGGTGGCGGAGGTATTGGAGGAACGATGACGTTGGCAAAAGGAACGAACGTGGGATGGGAACGCAGGCCGCAAGGCGAATTGCACGCACTACGAACGATGATCGCGGCAATCTTCCTGTGCGGACTGTTGAGCAGCGCGGCCATGGCCGTTGAGCGCGGCACGCTGATTCGCAAGGCTGTCCTCTACGTGGCTCCTGATGTGACCAGCGCCAAACTGGCCACGGCAGATCGTGGACGCGAGGCTGTAGTGCTGGAGCGCACGCCGGGCTGGGTGCACGTGATTGCCACGCTGATGGACGCTCCCTACAATCCCGATCCCGAAGCCAGCCGCGAGCGCAACGTCACTGCGTGGATTCTTGACAAGGGTTACGTGACCGATCAGACCGCAAAGGGGGATGAGATTCTGTTTGGCGAGGCGGCGGATTCCGAAGATGAAGCCAGCCGAAGCCACGGACGCAAGGGAGCCGCCGACGATGCGCGCCGCCTTTACTATCGCGTCTTCGAGCTCTTCCCCAAGTCGCCGCTGGCGGGTGAGGCGCTTTATCGCGCGGCCGATATCCAGTGGCAGCTCGACAAGGAGGACATGCGCTCGCGTGCGTCTTATAAGAACTCCACTCCGGGCGACCGCATGCCGATCAACGAGGACTCGATGCGCCTTGTGCACAAGAAATTTCCCGGAACAAAGTGGGCGGACCTGGCGGCCTTCCAGATGCTCGACAACAGGCTTTGCGGTGACTGGGCGGGATCGTCAAAGTGTCCTGAAAAAGAAGCGGAACTTTATGAGAAGTACGCCGCCGAGCATCCTGCTTCGCCGAAGGCAGCCGAAGCCCTTTACGATGCGGCCTATCGCTGGGCATCGGTGGTGACCATCTACACCGGCGAAGGCGAGTCGAAGAAAATTCCGGAGGCGCAGAAGCGCGCCATTGCCGATGCGCAAAGAGCAATTGAGAAGAACGCCAGTCCGGAGTGGAACGCCCGCGCACAACGCGTGATCTACATGGTGGAAAAGAATGTGCCACTCTATGGGACCGTGTTGGAATAACTGTGCTTTCCG